>Ga0209363_1001917_pt1 | contig 10502 bp, 8 predicted proteins | sample WorMetexBAHAMAS3_FD_187385 | JGI IMG/M metagenome (GOLD analysis project Ga0209363, IMG submission 187385) | Marine gutless worms symbiont microbial communities from Max Planck institute for Marine Microbiology, Germany - Inanidrilus exumae... | ecosystem: Host-associated > Annelida > Digestive... | reverse complement strand
GGGTCACTTTGAACGCAAATTTCAGGGGGAAAGGGGCGTCCCCCACCAACGATTTTTGGCACCAGAAAAGTAGAGTCCCTGGGCTATCGTATGGTGAAAAAAATTGCCGAAAAGTTCAACCGCCTGGGTAGGGTGCACCAACGTCACAGACGACAAACAGACGACAGACGGACGGCCGATAGCATATAGCAAACGTAACGTTAGACGTTTGCTAAAAACATTACAGCGTAGACAAGCAATCGACGGTCATTAACAAGACTAATCGTTCAATTAACACGCCGTGCGGACGTGGTCAGTTTGTGCGCGCGGTGGCGTCGGCGCCTGACAACGGCTACTGCATTGCCGTACGGCAGTGGCTGCCTGCTATCGATTGGCTACGGCCGCCACGCCGCCGTCTGTACTGTGTACGCCGTCGTCGTGTTATGTTGTTGATGGAGGTGCCATTCAGTTTCCTTACCATGTTTTCTAGATTATAATTCGTCATCGCCGACTTAGTGACGCCGATGCACGATTCGGACACGACTGTCTGACATCAGTCGACGTCGGAAGTAGACCCGACAGGTATTTGTTGGCCGCTTGGCGATCGTCGTGCGATAATTTCGTGATTTTCTGTCTGGGTTGGGCGTCCGCCATGTTGTTCGGTGGGCCGACCACGCGTATGCAGGCCTGTCTGTTTACGTGTTTTACGGTCATAACTGCGCGTTTTGTTACCACTGCTGAGTTTCTTTAGAACGTATGGTTTCATAGTTAGACGTCACTGTTGTGTAAAATTCGCATGGAACATAATGTTTGTAGCGTTTTTGACGTGCAAGGTCGTACGTTTTATACGAGGACACGTTAACTCGTCCGAATGTCTTTTTGATTTTACATGAAACGCGTTTCAGTCGTACTGTCATACCTGGCCTGGCCTAAAATTTGGTCTGACCCAAGGACTGGTAACTACTTGTAGGTGAATCGTCATAGTATGTATCGTCATGTTATAGCAGGAATATTAAGGTGAGGTTTGAGGGTCATTGCCACATTGGTAAAATGCGGGTGTTTGGGAATGCAGGGCAAAAGTGCGGGGCTGAAAGTGCAGGGTGGTGGGTGAAATGAGGACCTAAAACTGCAGGAAGATAGGTATATCACAAGTGAGTGCTTTTGAATGTAAACAAAATGTTTTTGTTGTTGTTGTTATTCTTCTACTGCCTCGTCGTGCACGGTTGCAGCTGTGTATATACTCGAGTAAAACCCAAAGTAGGACTTCCATAAATCCATTGTGAAATTCTCTTGTAGTGTAAGCAACAAAGTATATTCCGTAAGTAATCTTGTTATATGTTCCGTTTTCAACATGAAATGAGTTCGAACAATGCTTCCTTGATGAACAAGGTGTCTCTTTTGCTAATATCTTCACAATAAGGTGCCAATAGGAGGAGTTCGGTAATTCGAAACGTATCTGGTGTTGGGTTACGTCTTTTAAGTTGGCACCAACGGTATGCGGATTATTTCGACATCATCCGCATAATCCGCATACCGGTACCATTGGTGCTAACTTAAGTTAACCGACGTTGTTGGGTTTCGGTGCATCCTGTGTTTCTGTGTGTCATTGGTAACTAGACTTGTGTATGCGCCAACTCACGGACTAGTCAAGTTGTGGACTAGTCAACGCATGCATGCCCCCACTAGCAGTAGCTGTAAATATGTTGTAAATAGGGATGTAAAACTAGAATTTTTTCCATAATCGATAATTGGTTTCCTAGAGCCGACAAAATCGGTAATAGAATTTTGCGAGTCATTCAGTAACAACTGCCGCAGTAGCGTGGACGCTGTGACGAAACTAAGGAAATCAGTCGGGTGTGTGTAGGCGAACGCAGCAGTCTGCTTGCACGTTAATTTGACTAAAAGTTAGGCTTAGATATTTAAGTCAAAGTCTTAATAAATGGCTTCTACGGCCATAGACAATGTTTCTGACCATCGTACGTCGGTTGTCTTTCAACTCCTCTGTCGTGAAGATGTCTGCGTTGGTTAACGCCTCGGTGACAACTGATGATGTTGCCGTTGAAGTGGGCCCTCAATCCACCAACTGGCAGAAGAGAGACTGCACTTGATCAGTGGCCCTGCAGTTCCTGTAGCAGGATTTTTCCGCCGGTGAGTGGAATGACTTTGCTAAGTACCTATTGGCACCCATTGACAACAGTTTGGCTGTCAGCATGCTCGATTGGAGGTTGTTGCTCGTCGCTGTATTGAGGCCGTGACTTTGTGAGTGCATCATAATGGGCAAGTATTCGTTCAAAATCGTGTTTCGATTGAGTCCCGGGATTGGTTGATGGAGACTCAAGAATGAGATTTCCCGAGAATTAGCATCCCTAGTCATTGTATTGCTGCCGTGCTGCACTTTGAGCTGCATTTGCCCTGGAACGAATCTACGTACATGCCACACCATCAGAAGTTGGATGCGCTTATCAGAGATGTGTGGATGCGGACATTTTGGTATACTCTTCCACAAAAATATCATCCTCATCTGCAGCTGTCCAGCAACAGGTGTATTTCGTTTAAATGACGTTACTGTGACGTTGTTAAGTGTTAACGTCGCCGACAGCGATCAGGGTCATGTTGCCCAGCCAATGGGCCAGCGGTTAATTGGGGAAGCGGTCTTTTTGTACACTGTTAACCGGTCGCAGTTATTGGGCAGTCTTAACAACTGTAAGCCATTACCAATGTAACATTCTTGCAGATGCTGTCAGCCACCATTGTCCATCTCGAAGTCTACCAATGCTAGATTTTTGAGCCCGTCGATAGAGGCTGACTGCTGTCGAAGGCCAACATATTTGCCATCAATGGTGTCAGAGAGAACTTTAAACTTGGTTGATGCCTGATTTTTTGCATGCGAGGCACCGCACGATGCAGCAACATGCATTCGGTGTGAACCTTGGCAGGAATGATTCACAGAATTCAATTATCGATTTTTAATCGGTTTTATAGTATCAATTATCTATTATGGAAAAAGTTCATATCCCTGTCCTTGACCGACCGCTGTCACCAGTAACTTGAGTTGATGCTGATGCAGGGATACATTGTGTTTGGACAGCCCACCAGTATGTCTACCATCAACATGATGGGACACAGTGGACTGTTCTGTATCAGTAGGAGAGTATTCACAGTAATAGCCACAAATTATTTCGTCGTGTTTTAGATATACCACTGCCTTAAACATGATAGGACAGTTTGCAGAATATGGGACAGAAGATCACAGATATATACATATACAGACTACACAGATGGCCCCCTACAGGCTCCAGGGCGGCAGTGCACCCGGATTCATTTGTTGGTTTTGGCACTGTATAAATAGTTGGCTTACCTACTTTCTTCCTTACGCATTTCCTTATTTACTTTCTTAAGAATCAGCCCATTCCATTTCCAGGCTGGAGGTCGTAAGCAGTGATGAAAGCTGGTTTTGTGTTTCTGTGTTTATTTTATGTTTGTACAATAGTATGTTTTGTTCGGTTGCATGTTTTTGTTGGTTGTATTGGATTTAGTTTTTCAGTACCGAGCCAAGAGATTGGCTGGCTGGCAAGAATGTCTCCGAAATGACCACGTTTTGTGTCGAGTGGGATGTAAAACCGTAACTCAATGACACATGTAGATAGAATGTTGTTGTTTTGTGCAGGCGGAGTGTCCAGTCCACATAGAGTATACTTCATATGGAGCATGTAAATGTGGATGTTGCCCACAATCCTGAGACTGTTGATGTACTGAATGTAAGTGGACATCGTCCGCAGCAGCGTGAGTTCCCAAAAATTGAGCGTCAACATCAGTTTTCGTTGATTTCACCAGTAAATGAGCTAACGTTGGCGCAGGCATACGTCGCAGTTGGACAACAACCCACGGGTGTTAGTGCTGACGAGAGCTTTCGCATTACTGGAAACGGTATGTGGAGTTATTTTTGTGCTTTCGCCATCTGACAGTGTAGGCGAAGGTGTTGTTTTGTGACTGTCTGTCCTAGGGATGTACCTGTACCGGATTCCATTTCTTGGAATTCGATCGGAACCAGACTTTGCGCCGCCGGTTATCAGATGAAATATTCGGCCGGAACCGGATGTAGTGAGAAGTGCAATATGTTCGATAACAAATTTCTGTTATAATGTTGTGACAATGTACTAATATAAATTTGTATGTATATCACTACAAGTCACTACCATACACGAATACAAGGTAGTGTTTATTCAATTTACTGCAGTAAGTAATGACAGTTAGTTTTTAGGTCGACTCCTTGTCGACCTAATACAGTGGTTCTCAAATGTCTGTCCAACCGTCCGTACGTCCGTCCGTCCGTCCGTCCACAAAAAAGTTCCTTTGATTTCAATGAAATTTTGTGTGTATGTAGAGGTCGACGAGTGATGCATGACGGTATGCAGTATGACCCGATCCAAGGTGAAGGTCAAGGTCACGAGCTCCGGAAAGTAGGAAATTCGGCCATTTTCAACGGCTATCTCCTCCCCCTTTTATAATGGGGCTGGCCTATGACCACGCATTCTTACATTAGGGGGCAATACCTAAAGCTTATCGGTTCCGGATTTTTAATTTTTATCCTAGTTTTTGTGTCACGTGACTTTGAAGTTGGCAGTAAGTAGGAGTCGACCGCCAGTTCCGTACGGGGCTAATTTTTTTTTATGTATTTTCAGTCATGCGTTTGATTTGTGGTTTACAAGTTTAAACTTCACAAAAATGGTGGCTGCAACTCTTAGTAATAAACAAATAAAATATCTGATTCAGATATCCGGCAGTTTACAGCTTTTCTGCCGGTGCCGGAACCATATGTTGAAAAGCAGCCGGATATCCGGCCAACTGGAACCTAAATATCCGGTACATCCGTAGTCTGTCCTTCTCGTATGTTCATTCTTTCATTCGTCTGGACTCTGGACAGATATTGTTGCCATGATATCTCATGAACAGCTTGAGCAGTTTCTATGAAACTTACTGGAAATATTCAATAGCCCCTACTGATGACCTGGTTAGATTTTGGAGGTCAAGGTCATCATAGCAGGCCGTTAATGTGGTGAAGGCATCCATGTTGATGCTGGGGCGGCATTTTATTGTTATCTCTGCACACGTATTGATAGAGTCCATTGTGTTAACTTGCAAGGTCTGTGAATTAATGGTGTTTGCTAGTTGTTACAGACTGCTCCCGAGTGTTCTATTTTGCACCTGTATTGTTTGAAATACCTGTTAGCAAAAAGACTTAATGTGAACTTGTTGTTCACTGTGCATAGCTGATGGCTTCACCAGTATGAGCAGTGTTACTGCTAGTGGAACGTCGGATGACAGTTCTGTTCCTGCAAACTTTGTGACGTATCCTATTCCCAGCAGTGGCAGTGCAGCAATGGAACCTGGCTTTGACAGTGCCGCTGGCACTTACATGCAACACGGTAGCTACGATTGTTTTTTATGTGTATGTGTATTCATCTTTGTGTTCTGCATTCTTTATATTGTCTGTGAAGAAATAAAGTTATGAGATTTGTTTGGTTATTCTGTGTATCTGTAAACACGCCAGAGCACAATTTCTTGAAAAATTGTCAATGGATTTTCGTGGTACTGTGAAACGCTATATTTTCCCCGCATCCTAATTTCGCAAATTACCTACGTGGGAAATTCACTGCATTTTAATTTGGCGTATTTTCCAGGTGTCGATATTTTATGCCGTTAAAGTTACCATTATGGGCAAATTCCAGAAATTTGCCTGTATTTAACTGCAAAAATTTGATGCCTGTGAAATTTAAGTGTTTTAGGTTATTTGAGGAAGGAGTTTTGCTTGGTACAGTGAACATTGAGTTAAGATTTTGGGAGTCATATCCAGATCTTGTCATGTTGTGTCCCATTTCTATTATTGCCGGTATGGGAAGAGCTAAAATCGATGGAGATCTCAGTGCTGTCTTGATGTCTTTGTATCGACTAGTGGACTTTGATAATGGATTTGTGGTAAACGATAGACTCCTTACATGCTTGACCGATGTTACTGCCCATGCATGATGAAATAAGAATCTTTTAAGGTTTTGCTGTGAAAACTAAACCTGGCCTCGCACAATTAAACACAGGATGCATCTTTGTGTAGATGAGACGACGGCGTTGGAGAAAGCCGTGCCAGCAGACAAGCTGAGAGCAATGCTGCAGACACAGCTTGAATACTACTTCTCTGCGTGAGTGCTTTCATATGCCACTGTTGACTTTGTGTGATATCTAGTAAACCTGCAGTCACCCTACTTATATGGAGTGCGAATCGAGTCGATCGCCGCTGTGTTTGATAGCTGACAAAAATCGATCATTCGTTGTAGAAAATCCGCCGATTATTGTCAGCCGACAAAACTTATTAGTTCATCATATGCGTTCAGGAATCATGCTTGGTTATTGGTCAGTGGCTTACGTTCACATTGTTAACAATATGAAATCAGACCGGAAGAAACTATGAAACGTATCCACCTATGTGAAGAATCGTACTTTATGATAGGCTACTGGTAACACAAACTACGATGGATAAATGGAACCAGTTAGGCCCGATGATTTTCCTGTCACCTGTCTGACAGGAACAGCCTACAGGTTCTGTACATCAAAGCACACGTCAGCATATCGGCTAATTAATGACAGATTCACTGCAGCTAGAGGTGGCACAGTGGCTCAACGGGTAGAGTATTGGACTTGCAATCAACAGGTCGTGGGTTCAAATCCTACTCGGGGCAAAAGCTGCATAAAAATCGCTGGCAAGTTGTTCACACCTATGTGCCTTAGTTACAAATCAGTATAACTTGGTGCCGGCCAAGGGGCGGTGATGCTGTATGGCTGGGAAGGTGACTGCGGGCTTGGCGGAAAGTAATGGCAGTCTACCGTCGGTTGGTTGACTTATAGTCACCTGCGGGCTGATTGCCTGTACACCGGGATTAGCTCCGGGCCCAACACGAGTATCGGAAGCCTTTACCTTTTCGTATTTACCCATGCCGATGTCAGTTGCGGAGGTGCGGTTCTTACTGCTGTTTGTCTGTGTGTCTGTTTTTCCACACGATGTCTGAACTGATGCAGACCGGATCACCAAATTGGACAGAGAAATGTTTCACCACGAGTCCTGGAAACCCGTTTATTTTGGGGTCAGTAGTTCAAAGGTTAATGTCACGATGCAAAACACGCTGCCGCCTTGCATTTCTGCACTCTGTTGAGTTCTGGCTTCTAATGGTTAATAAAGATATTTGTATAGCGCCATAGGGTCGTAACTTCAGAGGCGCTTGGGCCAGTTAGCGTGTTAGCGATAAGTAGGAGTATGAGAGAAAGCCTGAGAGAAGAGGTGAGTCTTTAGCCTAGATTTAAAAGAGGTTACAGTGTCACTGTCTTCGGCAGCGAGTTCCAGATGACTAGTGCTGTGCAGCGGAATGCGCGCTTTGCGATTGTTGTCTTGTTGAACGGTCGGCACAGCGCTGGAGTGGCCGATCATCGTCGCAGATTGTGGACGTCCTCTCTGTCCTGGAGTAGGTGATGGAGGTAGGACGGCGTCAATGTGCTGCGAACCTTAAAAGTCGGCAGAGCCACCTTGTAGTCAATTCTCTGCTGAACGGGCAGCCAGTGCAGCGTTCTGTGGCCATTTATTCACAGCACTGTTTGTGTGTGATGACTGTGATTGATGATGGCAGCTGTATGTTATGTTGACAGGGAGAACTTGAACCGCGACAAGTACCTGCTGACGCAGATGGATCGTGATCAGTGGGTTCCAATTCAGATTGTCGCTGGTTTCAACCTGGTCCGCAAGATGACTAACAGGCTCGAACTTGTCATTGATGTCCTTAGAGGTGAACTCCGCTCTGTTATATGTTGTTTCCATGTAGAAAGAAACACATTGAAAACGAAATGCAGTTTGTGACGGTAGACTGCGCCTCTGCTGCCGCCGGCGGGCGATCTTGACTTAGACTAGACAGTGCTCTCTGACATCCGACCGGTGACGCCATTTGGTGAACTGGACAAAGCATGCGCATTGTATGTGATTCAGACTATTGTGTTCATTATATGTGAACATGACCTCATTTACAAAACCGGAAGTACATAATGTGTCGCATTGACGTCAGTTGAGGACCGAGCTACGGCCACAGGTAACATACAGAAAATTTGGTGAAATTTGGATGAGTGGCTTTTAAGATATTCGAGCGGACAACAGACAAACAGACACGCTGATTACAATACTTCATAATTACAATATTTCATACCTATAGTAGCAGTCACTCACTAGCTGCAGAGCATGGGTCGAGGGGCAGGTCTGGTACTGTGGGCGGGAGGGGAGGTCCCTGGTTGCTTTTTGGGTTTTACCTAAGAACAACACCACAAAACGAGACCCACAACGTAGACGATACTTTATACAACGAGAGTCGTTTGGCAGTGATATGTTATAGGAACTGATTAACAGTAATTATACAGGATATCACATTGAACTGATAACTAGGTCTTGTGGTGGTTGGTTAGTTTCCACCCTGTTGTAGGTTCTAGCATAGTAACTTAAATGAGCCTCCCCTATCCTTTCCTATTATGGGTTGACGCTCAATAAAAAGGCAACGAGGTCGGGAGGTTACTGTATCGTCGGCCATCCTTTATCTGGCGGAACTAAATCTTCAACCAAAACCTTGTCCCCGATATAGCGTATTTTTGTACTGAACGTCTGCCAACCAACCAACCAACCTAGATGCAGAGCCCTTTTTCAGTAGCCTTGTTGCCATTCGCTGTGAATACATCAGTGCAGTCAACGAAATGCAGGAAATTTTTTGACCAGCCTGGTACTGGTAGTAATGAATTAATAACTCCCCGTTGCATTAGGAAAGGAAAGGAAGAGTATTTATATAGCGCCTTTTATATACCATGCATATCTCAAAGCGCCCAGGCATGGATCACAGTTTTACCTGCAAATACACCATGCCTGCCTTTTTTTGGTAAGCGTTCACCCGATGGCGCCACCCCTAACATAGGTAAGAGACATCCAATTGCAACTTACTACTCATCTATCGACCCCGAAGGGATGAAAGGCTGAGCTGGCCTGGTTGGTTGACATATAGCGGACCTTTTACCCACATAAGTGGTCACCCGTCAGCTACAGGTCGAGCCCAGGATACAGATAGTTCGCCAGCCAAACACCGACGTTCTACCACTGTGCCACGCAACCAGCCATTACTGTTGCAGACAGCTAAGGCTGACAATGTTTATTACAAAGTTGTAACATGGTGACGTGGTTTTGTAAGGATGTCAGCGGTTGCTCAAGTCGTCCACTGTCACTATGTTCACTTGTGGCTGATCTAGAGCACTGTGTAGCTGTAAGCATCTGCCGTGTGTATAATAGTATGACTCTTTGGCAGTGTTGAGAACTGTTAGAAGGAGTTCCCTGTTCCAGGTGCTGTTGTTCCATGTGTAGAAGGCTTGTGTGTGGTCTGTGAAGGTTCGTCGCTTGTGGAGGTGGACGAAGCCGGACTTCGTGTCCGCCCCGCTAACAAGCGCTGCACCGTCATACTGCGCGAGATCCCCCAGGATACCAAAGTCGAGGTAATCTGTCCGTGTTTCGTGATTAATTGTGGCAGTCAGCAGGATTGCAGCTGAAAATTGATTTGATTGCTAAAAGAAAAGCAGGGGCCTGGGGCAGTCTCACTTAGCCATTAGCCAGGACCAGTTGCTTGCATCTTCAGTCTCTATCAGCCCCGTATCGGCCGGGGGCATCCCCCATTATCCCTTCACTTTCCCACCTCATACTCTGTCTTTTAGTATCTTTTACTTTTTCTTTTTCCCTTTCTTACCCGACGATACTTGTTTTATCTATTTTTTTGCTTTTCTTTTTTTTCCATTTGACCAGAATAGTTCCACTCCATTTCCTGGCCAGATGTTGTAGGAGGCAACTAAACCTGGCTAAAGTTGTTCTGGGTGTTGGTTTTGTGTTATATGTATTTTTTAGTTAAGGATGCATGCTTGTTTTTGTTGCATTTGATATAGTTTTGTCTTGTGGTGTGATAGTTGTCTTCCCCCGTTGTAGGCACTAGCATAATAATTTAAATGTGCCTCTGCAAACACACACTCGGGTGGCTGCTGTCAGGTGGCTGTTCTGTTCTGTTCCTGTGGGGCGACTATGGAAGCAGTGGCTGGTATGTTACTCCATAGTACAGCGCTGAGGCCTGTATCATGCCCAATGCACATCCCCGGTGTGTGTGTGAAATGTATGTATGTGTGCGTGTAGTGTAGTGTAGTGTGTTTGAGAGCCTTGTACCGTATGTTTATAATGCCCAGCCAGGCTGACCATTTCACTAGTAGCCTGTGCACCTAACGGCGACGTGCGGCCTGAACCTACCCGCCGTCCCAGCAAGGTCATAGCAGGCTCAGGGCAACGGGCCCGGTGTGGTGCGTACGTATAACATGGTTATTACCTGTTATCAGTCAGCCGGCACTCATTACAGCTCAGGCGCTCTAATCCTGAGTGTAATGGCCTGTCACAGTTTAGAGAGGACACAGGCGGGCCCTCTGTG
>Ga0209363_1001916_pt1 | contig 10503 bp, 8 predicted proteins | sample WorMetexBAHAMAS3_FD_187385 | JGI IMG/M metagenome (GOLD analysis project Ga0209363, IMG submission 187385) | Marine gutless worms symbiont microbial communities from Max Planck institute for Marine Microbiology, Germany - Inanidrilus exumae... | ecosystem: Host-associated > Annelida > Digestive... | reverse complement strand
TAGTTCGCACGACTGTTCCTGTCCGCTAGCGCCACGGAAGTCTTTTGACATTCTGGCGCTTTACAAATCGGATTATTATTATTATTATTATTATTCCATTTCTGGATAAACGTGTGGGTGGCAGGTAAAACTGTGTGATCCCTCTAACACGTGCCATTCCTGAGCACAGTAGAGTTGGTTTACGACGATGTGCTATACAAATTGACACTTACTTTACTACTTTACTATCTTATGTTGCTGGCATTGATGCAGATGAAAGGCAAACGAGAGTTTCCACCGGACGTGCCTGCTTCCGGCGATGTCCTGTCACATTTAAGTGAGTCTGGAACATTGCCATTTTCACTGTTGTTACCGGCAAATAATAAACATCACCAGATTTAGACATTTTAGTCCAGCCCGGGCGAAATTTATTGTATTGATCTGCCTTGGGCTGGTGCTGGATTAGCAATTTAATTGCTGCATCTGGAATTTATCAACCAGTGTATGCATTTCGTTATCTGTGACACAGTTGAATCCTAAATAACTTTAAACGCTAAAGACATTGCAGCTTAGAGACATTTGATCATTATGAAATACGCAGAAATTTTACGGTCTGAATTCTAACCTAAAGAGTAACAGCGGCTTGTGAAAGCTCAGTTCTGGTTGCACTGATGGACACGTCTGACTCCCACTGAAGTGATTTAACCATTAACCACTGGTTGTCTATCCAGTGCAGTGGATAGATTATCTAATCACTTTTGAGACTGTCCGTTTGTGTGTTCATGAACAGATTGTTGTCGAGTGATTATGGCCAGTTCTTTACCGATTTTTCACCAAATTTTGTGTGTGGCTCAGAAATGAGGTCGGCTTGAAGCCTTTTGTTTTTGAGACAAACCGGAAGTAGATATCTGATTGTAGAGGTATGGTGTGGCAAATTCCTGTTTTGGCATTTTCATGATTGCAGATGCCACATTTTTCTACTTATTGTCATGAAAATTTCAAAGGAGTTAAATAACTTTGTACTCAGTTGTAAACGAGACCGGAAATAGAATTTAAATTATGGAGAAGTACAAATTCCGGTTTTGATACCGATTTCATCTGTTGTTGAATGATTATAGGTCTCTCGTATTGGATAGACCAGAGTTCGATACAATACAATAGTGCTTGTTTTGTGACGATTACGATGTCGGTTTGAAAAGAAATTTTATACATTTTGTTGTGCGTTTGAATGAATCCAGCATCTTCAGTTGAGTTGCAATACGGAGGTCGTCAGGTTCATGTCACTATGCTGCCCAACCCCTCTCACCTGGAGGTATGATTCTATAGCTAGCAGTCATGTCTAATAACAACATTTTATACGTTGAGATGTTTGACTCATGCGATTGTGCTGACAGTGAAATTAGTTTGTTGTTGTTTGGCTTACCTGCTAATACTAATCTAAGCTTGTGTCTGATAATTCAGTTATGTCGCAAGTGTGCCACATTAAAAGACATCTCAAGTATGTTTTATGTCCAGTAAATTTCGGTTTGATGCGACTGAAGGCCGTGAATCCAGTGTGTGCTGGGAAGATGAGAGCTCGGATGCAATCGAGACAGGTCGGCGACTACAACCCGGCGGAGAACGTCGGTCGATCTGGCGACGGAGTTCTTTGCTTTCAGGTTCATGGTGATGCAGCGTTCTCGGCACAGGTTTTCATTTTACTGCAGTTGTTTTTTCTGTTTTACTTCATCACACATCGCATGTCCAGTGCACCAGTCGTTGATTGGACAAACATCAGGGTGTCTGGCTTTCAGTATTCAGCTTCTTTCCGACACTAGCTAAGTTGTTAAATGGTAAAACTAGCCACTTTATGATCAACTGTAAAGGCAACAGTCTAAAACAGCAAATGTCACTTTGGTATGACTCCGTCTAGAACATTAAAATGTCCTCCTTACCTGCTAAGTCCTGTGGCAAATTGGTGGGTGAGAAAGTGTAAATGCTCCACTGCTATTGCTAAAATAGCCATTTATTCCATGTTATACTAAGTCAAAGAGCCGCATTTGCATTGCTGTATGATAATCAGCAATACTTGGCTGATATTTAGCTCGTGAAGTTTTTGGATGAGTTGATGCAGTTATGATGTCAGAATAAATCCAGCGAATGTTGTTTGTAAATGTATGTACTAAGGGTGTTATAGCGGAGCTGTTTTCAATGGCCAACATTCCACACTTTACAGTCGGCGGAACACTGCATCTCATCATTAACAATCAAGTTGGATACACGACGGAGCCTGAGCTAGGCAGGTAGTATGCATTGTGCTGGCTTCTGATTGGCTGTTGGATTTTCTCTTGTCTATGCACAGACTTTTACTGTGTTCAAAATGAAGAACCCTCTCATTTTATTGCATAGTTCCTTCACAAATTAACTAATTCTAATGAAAGTTTCAGACGCTAATGGCTAAAAATTATGGAAAGATAATTTTTAGGAAGAGAAGTTTCTTTGTGGAAAATGGATTGCACTACATAAAGCATAGTTGTTCCATATGTTCATTGACACAAAAAATCGTTAAAAATTACAATTTTCCCAACAATTAGAAATAAATAGTTAAAAATCGTCATTTAGGTCATTAAGTCAATAACAGTTGTGATTTTTCCTCAAAGATAAACATAATTTTGAACATACGGAACAGCAGTGTCATGCAGTGATGTAGACAAGTCGATCTTTTCTTAATCAAATCAAATCAAAATTAGATAATAATAATAATAATAATATACACATTTGTATAGCGCCATATGGTCGTAACTTCAGAGGCGCTGAATATTTAACATGGCCGTTTCTAGAGATACACATAATTGGGGCGGGCCAGTATGGTTACGTCCCGTTAGGGCGACACCTTGTTGAAACTGAAGCACTTCTGAAGGTCGCAGGCAGTCACACGATAATTGTGTTAATATCTTGGAAATGGTGCGAGATAGAGAAGCTGTTACTACAGACCATTAGTAGGAAGTGATATATGACCTATCGAATAGTGGCATTGTCAGTGACCTTGAGTGACCTTCAAGGTCATTAACCCATTGCAAACCTTTTCAGATGGGATTTTTCATACAGTTTTGCAGCAGTTGATAAGATTTCCGTTGATGTAGCTCGTTGCATGGTCCCTCTGTGATAACTGATCTTCTTGTGGTGTAGGTCAAGTGACTACTGTAGTAACGTTGGCAAAATGATCAGCTGTCCAGTTCTGCGTGTCAACAGTGACTATCCCGAGGTAAGTGTTGTTAATTTGTATACGTTCTGATTTGCATGAAGTACAACAGATTCTTTTCTGATAGGCACTATGGCATGTAATAGAGTTGTTTATTGTTTTTAAAATTTTAACTAATTGAACACCTTTAATCATTGATTAGTAGGTTAAAATCCATTAAAACCAGTAATTCAAAGATCGCTAGTACATAATCTTTCTGGGCTATCATTTGTGTTGTGGCACTGTATATGTGATATGACACTGACATTATAGAAAGCATAAAGTTATTGTTATCATCAGTTTTATGACCTACTAACAATTAGAACAAACAGTGTTTTATTGGTATTCCTTGAACAAAATGCTTTAAATTAACAAAATGTACTTCGTCGGTTACTCGTTGTTAAGACTGGTGATTTCAAGTTGTCAAAACTAAATGGTAAGTAATGAGGCTCATTTGAATAAAACTTACAAGTGAGTTGTAAGTACGTACAACTTGTAAGTTTTATTCAAACAAACAGTTTTTCATGGTTTGAAATTTTCAATGATTAATTATTAATTAATGGTTAGAAATTGCAGCCATAATAGTAGATAATATTTGGTATGTCTGGACATCCTGTGCATTTATTGGGTATTTGATGCTCATCAGTAGTCCTTTTTTTAATTTTTACTTCACCTCCTGTGTAAGCATTTGTGAAGTATTGTGATGGGCACATCTGTGTGTGTGTGTGTGTCTGTCTGTCCTGAAGGATACCTCTCAAACCACACGTGCGATCTATACCAAATGTTTTGTGCATGTTGCCTCTGGCCTTGGCTCGGTCCTCCTCTGACAGGGTGACGAAATTCCAAGGAAAAGGTGCAGTTTGGGGGTATTCTTCCCCATTGACAGTGCATTGTATAGCATAGCATTTGGGACCCATACAGAACGGCTGAACTGATCGAATCGAGATGCTGTTTGGGTGATGAGTGGGCCTTGGCCCCAGGAACAGTGTACGTGGGGTGACGATCCCCAAAGGGGAAGGGGCAGTTTTGGGGGAAAACCTGTGCTGACAAGCCCAACAGTCCCGTGGATTGCGAATTGGACTGGTCCGTGCAGCGGCGTGCACACGATAGGGGCAGAGGCTTGATTGCAAGCGTTGGACGAGTCTATTATCGGCTGTGAAGGTGGGGTTGGATTGCATACCGCGGGTGAAGTCTTATGTCTACGATTGCCTTGTTATTTTTTTGGTGAGCAGTAAGTTGATGGCGCCTGGAACAAAGAGCAACTGGCCACTTTGCCCCCAAAAAGTTTAATTTTACAGTTGAGCTCACATGTGCCTTTGAATGCGATGACATTAAAGGGCATCTTTTTAATAAGATGGCTTAATAATTGCATATCATATTACGGTTTTTATACACGGTGGTGTGTAATAAAACATAGGAAGTGGTGAAAGTGTGCCAGCTAGCGATGGCATATCGTGACAAATTTCGTAAGGACATCATCGTAGACTACATCTGCTATCGCAAGTGGGGTCACAACGAGTTGGACGAACCTTCATTCACCCAGCCTCTCATGTACAGCGCCATCCGCAGCCGACCCAACATTCCTGATGCATACGCTGCACGGCTCATGGTCAGTCATTGATGTCTGTTTTGAACGTCTTTATTTCATCAGCAAGTGACCGATAAAACAGCATCAGCAGCAACAAGAAAGCTGTGTACAGCAGAAGCGCGGACGACAATTGATACAGAAAACAGTGCAAATGTAACAAGGTGTCGCCCTAGCGGGACGTAACACTACTGGCCCGCCGCGTGCTGCCCCCTGGTGAGTTACGTTGCATATGCGAGTGTTACAGACGACAGACGACGCCATGTGTAGGCGGGCCAGTAATTAACATGTGTGATGCATTGATGAATTTTAATAGTGGCATATTTGGAGTCAAGTCTTTATGATCTTTTGGAAGGCGTATCACTAGGCAGTTCAGAACCATCAGATGATTGACATTCCATAATGGTCTGTAAATCAATTGCATTGACTAATTTCATTAAAAAAGCGGTTGACTGAGAGATTTGTCTTGTTTAAAGGACAGGCCTCTAAATCATACAGTAAAGGTGGCATACATTTGCTATTGACTAACTTCAACACTACCGCCTTGGACACAAATTTGCCTACTTTACCTAAAATACCATATATGGCACGATAGAAGGATCATTTGGCACAATCAAAAGAGCATTTAAAGGCATGAGACTGAACGCCAGTCACCAACTGGCTAGATGGGATGTATCAATTGACATAGAGTTGGGATATGAGATGGGATTTTAGATGACACTTAAAACTACAGTTATATGTACCAGATAGCTCATTTTCCCGACCTAGGGAATAGAATTACCTTTGGAGGTACATATGTCATGGCAAAATTTATCACAATGTGATTCTACATGTAAACAAGAAGATTTCTTTGTGTTATTGACTATGTCTAGATATATCCATTCTGCTTCGTAGACCTCGTAAGTTTTGTAACTCTGTGACTGTTGAAACCACCAACGGGAGAATATTATTAGCATACAACATAATATACAAAATGACGATCATATTTAGAACATTGAGCAACATCATCAACATGAATTACAAACAAAACTGGAGACAGGATTGAGCCGTGCCTCACGCCAAGCTTGATGCTAAACATATATGAGCATGTGTTGTGCCATTTTACACGTGCATAGCAGTCAGAGCCAGTTTTCAAGAAGTATGTCTATCATACTGTCATGTGGCTCTGGGTGGATCACAAATTTATGAGCTGAGCCAGAAAATAGCACCCCTGCCTGGACGCTAAGGACATGGTTAGTTTTACTATCCACTAGCACAGTACAAGGAACTCAGCTCTGCAGATGTTTTAAACGGAATTAGTGCATAAACATAAGTCATGTATAAAAACAGCTCATAAGGGCACAGGTAATACAAACAGCTTGTTTCTGTAATTACAGCCAGTTAAGCTGTAAAGTTCCTGTGTGCATTGTGTGCTATTTGCATGGCTTACTTAGTAGAATTTTGTAAAAATATATGTGGCTGGTGTAACTGATATGAGGAGATTGCAATTTATTAGTAAGCTGTCAGAGCATATGTCTTGTTGCATAGTTTTTAATTACTTAAGTACCCAAGCTGATAGCAGTTGCGGGAGTAGGATTTTTCATGCTGTTTGTATGTGTGTTTTTTTCCGCACAATATCTAAACTGATGCAGCTAGGATCATCAAACTCAACATACTAATGTTCCACAATGAGTTTTGGAAATCTATTATTTTTGGGTCAAAAGGTCAAGGTTGCGAGTCACAAAAACAGTGTTGGCGTGGGTCTTTGAATTCTTGTGATTTCTGGATTCTTCTAGTTTTTAATAGTTTTCATGTGATGTATCATTCTACCCTGGTCAGATGGTAAAACGAGTACAGTAGTGTGTTAATTCTTCCTCTTGCATATTTCAAAACTCGTTCCGTGCAAATATCTGTGCAGATGTGACTTGCTACAGTTTACATTGTTTAGCTCATTAAGGGCATCAGCTGTGTAAAAGATAGCATTTATTATCACCTAATGTTTGGCTTTGCACTGCGATTGTTATCCAGATTGGTTTTAGGGACCTATTGCTTTATGAGAACTATTTGTCCAGTGCAGTAAATAACTTTAGTCACAGTCACTAGTAACAATCATTTTTGAGAAATCGAGTGTTGTATATTTGCTATAAGAACTGCTAATATACTTCTGCTGATAAGTGAGTACATACATAGTCTTAGTATGGCAAATGAACTTGCATATTAAGTAGCAGTAAAGCTGTAGTAAAAACTACAATAACAGTACCGTACACATCAGCATTGCATATTTATTGCCAGGAAACACTAGTGCAGTGTAATAACGTAAAATGCTGTTGTAACTTGTTGTGTTTGTAGAAGGAAGGAGTATGTACTGAGGAGGAGCTTGTGAGAGAAGTGATCAAGTTTGATAACGAACTCTCTTTTCATCTTACTGAAGCTGACACTTTCGTTCCAAAGGTAAATTACTTCTTCTTTGACATTTGTGCACAACTATGACATTTAGGTAACTCTGACAATAGGATATTAATGACAAGAAAAAAATTTAAAAAGTTAATAAGTACAGATGTCCGGGGAAAAGGTGCCACTATATTTTTGCCACATTTGCTTTACGTGCACATTACAAATCTACAACTCTACAAGCCAAACGACACCAAATTAAGTTTAAGGAAGCGAATGGGAATTTCACCTCACAAATCTGTTGGAATGTGAATGCGAATTTGAACATCTAGTAACTTGCAAATTTCGCGCATAGACTTGAAGTTCGAATTTGACATCAAGTAAGTGACAAATTTCGATGAATTTCGAATCTGCTGAAAGCGTTTCAAGTTTGAACGTTGTCGAATTTGAATGTGAACTTCGTCACATCCCTAGTTCATACTAAATTTAACACTGTTGAACGTCGGAGCTGCATTGGTTAATACGTCATATAGCTAATGTTCGCATTGCTTAAGCAGTAACGTGTAAAATGACTGAACGGTAAATAAGTCTACCTACATACATAATACAATTATAACAACACAGAGTAAGACTATGCAGCTGACAACACGACTGGTTTGCAGGAATAATTTCAAGTTGTCATCTCACTTGAGATGGCACCAACCACTTCAGCACAAAGAACGTGACTAACAGCCAACTAGCTGGCTGTTACTTATTTTCAGTTTCAGATTCACAACTGATTTACTGTCGAGACGGGTCGTCTCGCTTCATGACATGCATCCATAGCTGAAATTTGGAAACGGAAACATTTTATCACCTCATCGTGAACTTTGACCTATAACAGTGACCTTTGAACTAAATACATAGCTTAAAGGTAACTTTGTTTGAAAGTTATTGTCCAGATAAACACATGCAGACACACACGCACCAGAACACTGAAATACTTAGGGCCAGTTTTTCCAGCGCTAATTAATCTCCCGTTAACGTTAATAGGAGATTACTTCAAGACGGTGTGGACTGACATGATACATATTGTTTTTACAACACTTTGCTACTTTACTAATATATAAAGCAGATTAGCAGTAACATAAATAATACGTTTCACGTCATTATGAACGTCTGGCGTATGAACCGAATAGAACACACAAAGTGGTACAAGTGATGATGGTTATGCTCTTTGTCGACCACGGGCGACTTGCTGAGTTTCCAGCTAAAATGAATATACACATGCACAGGCATTTTCACATCAGTGATGCAAGACCGTAAAATAAATTTTTATATTGCTGTACTGTAGCGTCAAGCAGTGAGTGACTGTTTAACTGTATATGCTAAGAAGGTGACTTTCTATCTCGTTTTACTGCACGACGCTATGCTAGCGCGGTATATGCTGTCGTCGTAGTGTCCGTCTGTTTGTTCGTTTGTCACAAGCCGATATTGTACCAAAAATGGATGAAACTAGGATCACAGTTAAAACGTCAAATGATAATACAGGGTTTTCTGACGCCAAAGATCTCGACAAAATTCCAATGGAATAATGGACTCATACCTAGCAATCGCGGTACAGTCCTCATTCGGGTCATTGCAAGCAACTTTGAGCAAGTTGCTAACCTACCATTTCTCAAATGACTCAGCCTCCTAGCCTCAGCGAAATGAGAAACAAGAAGAAACCAGCACTCACAAGAGTACAATGACCCACGCCGCACTGTGCTTGTGACTCGTGGCCTTGACCTTTGACTTTTCGACCCAAAAAGAAATAGGTTTCTAGGACTCATCGTGGAACGTTTGGTGATGCTAAAAGGTAAAAGGTAAAGTTCTCACATAACTTGTTTTCGAGCATTGGGCTCGGAGCTGATCCCGGTGTACAGGCAGTTAGCCCGCAGGTGACTTGAAGCCATCCACCTGGCGGTAGGCTGCCATTGCTTTCCGCCAGGCCTGCGGTTACCTTCCCGACCGAAGAGCGTCACCGCCCATCGGCTGGTACCACGTTATACTGCTTGGTGACAGATGCACGTGCGTGTGAGCAGCTTGCCCAAGGCTGTTACTTGGAAGTGGACTGGCCGAGATTCGAACCCGCGACCTTTTGGATCGCTAGCGAACGGTCTATTGTTAAGCCACACAGGCCACATGGTGATACTAGCTGCAGCGTCTTTGAGATATCGTTCGGATAAACAGATAAACGCCAATGAAAACCACGTCGTCGTGGCTAAAGAGTAATAGCTCACACGGCCTTGTGTGCTTGATAGGGTCCGTGGTATATCTGTCGCGCTGCACACGGCGCGTCCAGTTGACCGTTAGCGTCGGCAATGGATGGCCGCTTAGTGCACTGCGGTAACATTGTAGTATAATTTGCAGATTAACGGCCTTTAGTTACTAGTTACTAGCGTGCACAGCGCATTAGAGACTTAGTGACAATGCACCATACTAATCTACTTTTACCATTACCATTACCATTTTCTGAGGGGCTTCGGCCTGCACACACACAGCTTTATTTCACCAAGTTGGCAGCCAAACACAGAAAACACAGAAAACAAACAGTAACACACAGGCTTCTGGAACCCATATGGGGCCGTGCCCCAGACCCCCTCACGACCCCCTTCCTAAATCCTGAATCCGCCACTGGCTCGTTCAGTCACGCAGTAGCCACCATTATAGAGATTGTAAAAAGGCGAGTCGAGTCACCAGCGGAGTATAATCATGACGCTATAAGGATGACATGACATCAAATAATATTATAATACAGTGGTGAGACAGTAATTTCAATGCACATTAGTAATCTGACGTAGCGTACCTGTCACTGTTAGGTTCATGATGGCTGCTCTATTGTCGTCTTCATTGCTTTCTTTACAAATGAACAGCCCCTCATCCGACGGTTGAACGTCTAGTATCGTCAAGTTAGAACGTCTTTCTGCCAGATTCTTCACATGATACTTCGTCTGAAGTTGCAGAACTTCTCCGTTTGCGCTATTAGTCATCAAATGTGCTCGTGGTTCCCCAGTACTCTGGTTATACCAGAGTACCGTTTTATCTGACGTAGATGTACAGATGACCGTGACATTGTCGCCGATCGTTGCAATACGGTACTTTGGGCTCACCTTTACGTCACCACAAACTGCAAACAACACACACCAGCCAGCAGTGTTTTTATTACCGAGCGACGCTATGCTGGCGCGGTATATGCCGTCAGGCTTCGGCCTGCACACACACAGCTTTATTTCACCAAGTTGGCAGCCAAACACAGAAAACACAGAAAACAAACAGTAACACACAGGCTTCTGGAACCCATATGGGGCCGTGCCCCAGACCCCCTCAC
>Ga0209363_1001914_pt1 | contig 10506 bp, 5 predicted proteins | sample WorMetexBAHAMAS3_FD_187385 | JGI IMG/M metagenome (GOLD analysis project Ga0209363, IMG submission 187385) | Marine gutless worms symbiont microbial communities from Max Planck institute for Marine Microbiology, Germany - Inanidrilus exumae... | ecosystem: Host-associated > Annelida > Digestive... | reverse complement strand
GTTATTGAGATTAGATAAGAAGTTAATTTTACCAGTTTATGTTTTAAGAACCTATTTCTACGTCGTTATGCCTATGTGTTGTGTAATGTCTCACTCAACACTTCAATAGCTTGTTCCCTCGTTTGTTTACCTGGTATGAGGTCATCACTTGCAATAGTAAACAAATCATCGGGTGTGCACTTTTGGGCACTTTTTTCTAAAATTTCCTAACTTTTTGATGTTCCTTAATATTCGAATAGATTTGCTTATATTAAAGACATACTATGAGCAATTTACTTTAACAAACAAAAAAATTATTGCATATCATCTTTAAAGAGGTCAGCAACTTTACATGAGGCCTTTCTACTTGTTTTGTGTTGTTGACTCCCAACCCGAACTATTGCCAAGGTCTGGGCACCGGGACCCAGAATTATTGACATCGCTGCTGTGTGATGAATAAACTTCATCATTGAGGCAAGGTTTTGCATGGCGTAACAGTGCATAGCTCACGTCAGAGCCAAGTTACCAAATCCACAATCGTAATTCTTTAAATATCGAATCTGTAATCTACGCAAATCCCCACTGTAAATTTGAAAAAGGCAAATCACGTCAGGTCTCCGCTGTTCAGGTCTCAAAATCAAACTGCAAATCTTTTCAAACAGTGCTGTAATTATTAGTTACAAGTTTTCAGTAGAATGAACGCAGTTCTTACTTATTTTTTCTTTTGTGAAGTTGTAAATCATTTCACAACGCAACAGAGAAATGTAGTGTGACTTAGTTTATTCTGACACCTCAGTCCAAAGCAGCAGTGGGCATGATTTGTGCTCGAGTCTCATTCGACCAAATCGAATAATCTTCACTGCAAATCAAATCCAAATCTCATTACAGATATATTGAATCTTCACATAATCAAATCAAGTCACACAGCGATGCAAATCGCAATGTAAATCGACTTACAACTATGTTTTGCCCAATGCTGCGGGCAACAGATTGCAGAAACTGCAATGTAGTTAGAAGCCAGAAGCAGACATAAATAGTCTTATATTCAGAGTTTGCAAGCGCACTCACAATGGAACAAACAGTACAGACTTTTTCAGGGCCTTTAAAATGTTATGAGAAATTATTAGTGTAAAACATTACTTTCGCTGCATCTTAATTTTGCAGTTTTCTTACAAAGAAAATTTGCTGTATTTTAGTTCGGTCTATTTTTCAGTTAATTTATTCTATGCATATAAAGTTATGGCGATGGGCAAATTTCAGACAATCGCGTGTATTTTATTTCAAGATTCCACTCAAAATGCAAAATTTGATGCACGTAAAATATACGTGTTTTACAGCAACTGAGGCATAACCAAAAAACAGCAGCCAAAAGCGAATCAGTAAGCAATACAGTTCAGGAATATGCGAAGATTTGTGCGGACATCAGCTATACCTATACCCCAAAAGTGTGCAAATATGCCGGGTCCAGCCTCAAAGGGTTAACCGAAAATTTCATAGTTATGTTCATAAGATAGACATGAGCAAACTACAATATTCAAGTTTTAGAACAGGTGCCTTCCTTTCAGAAATTCTAAACGCCACTAAAAACAGAGACATTTTTAACTGTATTGTTACCAGATGCCCTTCCCAACACCCAACAGTGTCACTGTCAGTGTACTAAAGGCGTAAAATTGGAAAATAAAATAACGTACTTCTCTGAATTTTCAAAATGCATGCAGGCATTTTCCATATTCAGTGCAGCAAACAAGTATGCATTTTAACTGATAATAAATATATATTTCTGCTCAATGTTCTGTATATTCACTTTTTAATTTCATCATTAACATTGGATAACAGACATCATGACCACATTAAATTTTATGTATGGTACAATAGTATTTAACTAGTTGCTATCTAGAGTTCTCGTGGATCTATGTGACAGCGAGATCAACTCGAAGACTCAGGAGTAGTTCGACATCTTCAAGCTGGGTCTTGTAAACTCCGATGTCGTGGAGAGCGGCGACGGGGTCAGTCAGTGGGGCATGCCGTGACTTGTGCAGAGCGTTGTATAGGATCTCCTTCATTAGCAACGCAGAGCCGGCACTTAATGTCAATACCGTACACGCCTCTTTCACGCTGAAACACGTCAAAGACCACTCGAGTCTCTCACCCATTACTACTACCTATTAGTTAGAAGACTAGTACTTACTAAAGTAGCCCCACACGGGCTCTGGGGCGGTAATGTGCCATGATTCATGTGTTTATTTCGGCACTATATAAATTGTTTGTGTGTTTACTTAACTTCCTTCTTCACTTTCTTCTTTCCTTACGCTTTCTTCTTTATTTTTGTTTGATTTCTTACTTTTTTACTTCATTACTCGTTTACTTTCTGACTGTGGGATTGGCCCTTGACCTAGAAGACTATCGTTCTTCAGTGTTATTACACTGTTGGTTGGGTTATCTGACCTGTAAAATCGTCTCCGAAATGATCTATAATGTGTCGAGTGGGACGTTAAACCCTACAATGTCATACTTCCTGACCTATCTATCTTCTCCTTCCACAATCAGCCCGTTCCGTTTCCAGGCCTGAGATTGTAGGAGGCGACCAAACCTGGCTGTAGCTTTTTGGGTTCATTTTATGTTGTAGTATATTTTGTTAGAGATGCACGTTTGCTTTTGTTGTGTTTATTTTCCTTTTTCAGTGCTATGCCAAGAAATTGGCCGGGAAGAACTCCCCGAAATAACCTGTTTTTGTGTCTGGTGGGATGTAAAACCTTAAATCAATCAATTAACCCACTAGAGAAAAAACTGAAGAAATGCCAAACTTTTCAGTTGACCAGAAAAATCCTCACTTGAGGTTGCACTGACCACTTATAGCAACATTTTTATGCCTTTGTCGGCAAATTTTTTGGCTGTCCGTCCACCACATTTGTCCATTCATTCGTCCGGACAGATGTTACCACGATATCTCATTAATGGCTCGAGTTCAAGCAATCTTGAAGAAACTTACAGGAAAAATTCAATAGCTGCTACTGATGACTTGATTAGATTATGGAGTTCAAAGGTTAAGGTCGTAGCAAGCCATCGATGTGGCAAAGGCATCCACGTTGACGCTGGGGCGTTAAAGTCCATTGTCTAGTTTTTTTCTGTGACCACGAACTTCAACTTATAATCTTGACCTTCAACTTTGACCAAGGTAGTGTCACGCTGAACCAGCTTGCCAAATAGCTAGGTCAGAGGTCATTTAATTCAAATATTATTGTCCACACAGTGGCACACACACCAAAACGATTGCTCTGTGTGGACCACTAAGATGGTCGGTAACTAAATACAGTGGAAGCAATCACACTTGCAGAGGCAACTAATTACAAAAAGTTTTTATTTCTAACCACCTTTTATGTTAAATTATTTTGTTATTAACTTATCAGCAACGTTTGCATTGTAACTTAACCTTTTAATGCAAATTAAACTTTTAGTGTAACAAAAACGTAGTCTCACTAACGTTTATAGTTTTGTTGCTGACTACTAAGCCCAGTAAACAATGCCAAACAACCAAGCCACTCGTAATCAAATATTCAACGATATGGTTAGATGCACATGGATCTCTGAGGACGACACTTTTACTGTTCACGAATTACAAAATATTGTAACAAATACGACGTTGTCTATGTTTGGAATCATCATTACATACATACTCTTTGAAGTAGTTTTCTGGTTTAGCGGAATAAGCGGCAAACAATGGAAAGACATTGCGTGTCATGTCAAACTGCAGTTGCATTGCACCTCCTTCGTTGAACTTGTTAGCAAGGATCAGCTGCAGCAACAACAATCAAACGGTCCAGAAACATAACTAATAATAGTAGTAATCTTCGTTTATTACAACTGCAGTCAAACCGCGCAATCATACAGTACCAACATCCGTCGCGCAGGGCGGGAAACAACAGCTGCCACGCAGGGCAGCACTATGTACAGAAGGGTTAAGCCGGCTAAATTGCTGCCACACACGGCGCACAGCGATTGAATCAACCGCACTGGCTATACCTCGTGAGCATTCATCAGATGGTGCGACCGGCACACATCCGATAAAGTTGCTCACTACTCAATTTATCGACTCCGAAAATCTCACTCAAGCCTATTAGGCTGGACAGCCATGGCGGGCCATGGGACAGCACAACTCATGGGCCATCACGAATTAACACATTATGTTCATGCACTTACAATAAGCCAACCGGGCTTTGTGTGCCCGCTTCAACACTAGCAAAGAGTTCTGTTAAAGAAGCAAGTCTAATCTCCTTGAGAGAGCTGCTTCTACTAACTGAGTTCCCAATCTTGACAGTGCATTTTGGCCACACATTTTTCACCCTTTCAATGATAGTTCTGCCTCAGCAACCGTAACAGTGTGCAAAATATCTGAAGCATGATACAGATATTTGGCAACTAGAGATGTGAAGGCCTTGACGACAGACTGGCCTTGAGGCCAAAACTTTGGCCTCGGCCTCAACCTTCTGGCCTCGGCCTTGAGGGTTTTGCCTGGACCTCAATCTTGGCCACATTTGACCTCGGCCTCAAACATTTGGCCTCATGTAACATCACTGTTGGCAAAATTTTTTCGATTTTCAACTCATGAATTCTATTCAGCAGGTGAAGCGGAGATAGTGCAGCTTGCCCAAGATTAAACTGTGTGGATCATCTTCAAGTGTTCCATTTCTTTCACTAAGTCGTCAGATATGCCAAATGTTATTACTAGCTGCACGGCGTCATCATAACGCATGGTCATATTTGCAATGACAATCCGGAAGCCAAATTTGAAGGGCTCGTGACCTTGAACTTTACCTTGGATCGGGTCATACTGCATACCGTCATGCAGCATTCGTCGACCTCTACCTACATGCCAAATTTCATTGAAATCGAAGAAACTTTTTGTGGACGGACAGACGGACGCACGCACGTACGGTACGCACAGACGGACGGACATTTGAAACCGGCTTTATAAGGTCGACTCTGTCGAAGAGTCGACCTAAAACTGCAGATTCATTACATCTTCTTTCTTTAATTCATGCTTCAAAAAACTATACATGTGCCTACAGTATGTGGTAAATAATATTATTACTTCTTTCAGGATGTAGTCGTTAAGCCGTGCAGCAAGATGCGGCCAGAAGTCGTTGAAAAGTGACTTGCTAAGCAGCATCTGCATCTGATGAAGATGATCCTTCAATACACGTAGCATCTCGCATGCCGAGTTGGACAGCGCCAGTGACACAAAGTCCTTCTGTGACGGCAGAGCTAGCCACCTTCATGAAATAAACAATGTACAACATTTAACGTCTGTTTCCAGCAAAACATTATAAGTCATCTGTCACTAATCTTGCCATACCAGCATAACAGAAAACTAGTGTTTTTATGTTCTATGTTTTACATTCTGTTGTCTATGTTTTAGCCACTGTCTGTCGTCTGTCTTTGTTTTATTATTCGCTCGAAGGCAACTATTGGAAATACTCTACGGGGCAAAAGACACCGGCGGTGTTGACGCGTTCGGCTATAAATCCGCCGAAAGTGAACGGATTGGGATGAAATCTGGAAAAGTGCGAACCAAATGTTGGGGGCTGGCCCTGACAGATTTTGGGCGTGATCCGTGCAGTAGCGACAGTTTGAGAGGGAGACTGCTATAGCTTTATGTGCAACAAGATAGTCAGTGGCAAGTTGGCTGAACGGCTGAGCATTCGATTCCCATGCAAGCGTCGCGGGTTCGATTACCACATCGGCCACTGTGTTTTTAGTCTCTATTTTTTATTTATTACAATAATTTAAAATAAGCATATTTAAATAAATTTAAAATAGGCATAAATAAAATAACACAAACATAGTCAATTTTAGCCTATATTGCATTTACGCTGGGATGGACAATTAATGGGAAGAACAATACGGAAAAATTGTTGTTGGTGTTACTATGGCAAGCATGTACGTCGCCAAAGAAAGAAATTATTTTGATGGACGTAAGAAGGTGAAGATAATTTAGCATTAACTGGACTGATGTTAAGTAAGCATATAGTTAAGCGTGCGATTCCACACAGCGGGCAAAGCAAAGTCTGCTGTCTACGACTGCCTTGTTCCGTATGATGATACAAGCATGGAAACCAGTCTAAGAGCCTAGACATGCTACAATTATTATATATAAATCTAAATCTTTATTCGCATTAAAATGCAGCATAAGATAGAGACAGAAAAAAACAGACATATACACAGAAAAAAAGAAAGAAAAAAAAGAAATAAAACACAATAAAACACACAATATTAAAAAAACACAATGTGCCCAATTACAGGTCAACCATTGACCTTAACCAGAACAGTTCCTGCTTTCCACTACGCAAAAACACACTATGCAGCACAGCATGATTGCAGTGAAAAACACTGATATTCTGCACGAATTTAATACGCTTTCTTACAATCATACTATCCAGTGTCACATCGTCAGTAGCACTGCAAATAAAATGCACATTATCTCCACTAACATTAAAAATGTGCGAAACAGCACACTGCCATGTGTTTCGCAAGCTGCGCATTTGTGTGACCGTCAGGCCCAGACAATCTGTAGCAAACAAAAGGTGTGGCCTGCAAAACAAGGAAACAAAATGTAAGGTAACGAGTTCATCTTTTAGTCGACAGGCTCTATGAAACACACTGTTAAAAGACTTATAAAACCGAGCTTTCATATGATGCAAGTCAACAGCAAAATGCCTGAAGGCACGTAGCATAACACCAAGATAATTGGCGCTAGAAATGAATTCAGTCGGAGTACCTTGTACATGCACTGCAGCATAGGGGCTATTATACCTGGGCCCAAAACGTAGCACTGCACACTTTTTGGGGTTATTATCAGACTACATCGCAGTACTACGTAGGTAGATGCCACCTATTGTAAATGACCGAGTAGCGTGGTCTGTCTGTTGGTCTGTCACCCAGTAAGCCCTGCAGAAAATTCGGAAGCGATCTAGATACCGTTTGCTTTCAGGACTTGGGTGGGTCCAGGAAAAGACCTACCACATTTAGCGAACCGCTTCGGGCGAATACTGTATTGTGTTCATTCAACACAATACAACCTTCTAGTCTTTTATATTACCTTATTCTGCCAGTGTTGTGCGAATAAATGTGGTCATAACAGAGAAGCTCAGACGTTTCACAAAGACACAGCACATTACTACTTGCACATCAGTAACAAATTATGCAGGGTGGGCCAATATTGGTTTCTCTACAAATTGTGCTGAAATATATGCAGGAGCATAGGCGGGTTTTGCTAGCTGGGGGGTTCAGTATAGGAAGTCTGGGGACGGAAGTCCACCAGTAGGGCCCATGGGCAAAGCCCCGGTAGCTGATAATGTTTTGTAAATTAGCATTATTAGGATGGACTTTGGTGAAAGGTTTAAGCATTTACGATTCATACTGTGATGCGCAGAGGGTACCACTACGTAGAAAAAAATTCTCATTGGATTTATGAAAATTTCACAAGTCACCCTTATGGTGGCTGGGGAGGTCCGGACCCCACACTCCTGACCAGCTAGGTTAAAATGCGATTAACGATCGATGGCAGAATATCTTTACCACGTATAAAGCTTTAACATTCACACAATATTGTAACATAACGTCAACTGGTTAACGCCAGTTAGGCCAACTCCTCTACAATGTCTCCTCCTGATGGGTAGCAAATTGTCCCAGCATTCCAAACATTACTAGTATTACTGCCATAACGTTATGGGCAACAGCAACGAGAAACAGTAATGCTAAACATCATTAGTGCATCAACACCTCAAACACTGGACTATAATTATTAGTCACAAGCTGCTCAGTGCAGAGAACGTGCGGTTCTTTGTAATAATTTTGAAAACAGTTAACAAAAAAAACCTTATCCTCCAACAACTCGCCAGTTGCCAGTTTGTTTTGTTTGCCTGCATGTGGACACCATAAACGGTCAGAATTTTAGACTAACTACAAAGAAAAGTGGGTGGCAAAATCTTATACCACATGGATGCACTTTGAAGAAATGCTGCTTCGGGAATCCCTCGCGTCTAAAAAAGGCCAAAAACCTTTCTCAGAAGATCTTTGCTTTAAATATAAGGAAGTCAAGAGAAAACATTTAGGTCAAAGTCTGAGCCCGTTTCTGTGCTGCATACTGGCTTCATCGACTGCCTTCACTATTTTGCCATCGTGGTTCAGGCATCAGCAAGGAAATGCAGCCTGTAAAATGTCTACTCCAGCAACCTCAAAGATTTCAGCAGAGAGATATCTGAAGAATGTGGATTAACACAGGGTGGACGTAGAAAATGTACTGGTTAACAAAAGACACGAGAGAAGCCAAGAGTGCTGGTTTGTTGCATACATACTTCTCCGTACGATATGGTCGACTCCTTGCCTTGACGTCATCAAACACGTAAGACTTGATGGCGTCAAGCACGTTCTCCAGCAGCATCTGATACAGTCGGATGATGTCATCAAACAGTGATACATCCATGTCATCATCACTCGCCAATGAACTGGTCGCGTCCATCGACAACTACCAATGCAAGCACCATTCTCAGTCAATAGCATCTCAAGACTATCCAAAACACATAACAAAGACATCTTTTCAGCTTCATGCATTAGCTAGTGGTAGAACGCCGGTCCCGGTCCCACGCTCGACCTGTAGCTGACGGGTGACCACTTATGTGGGTAAGCCATCCGCTATAGGTCAGCCAACAACAACAGCCAACTCAGCCTTTCATCATTTCGGGGTCGATAAATTGAGTAGTGAGCAACTTTCTCGGATGTGTGTTGATCGCGCCATCTGGTGAGTGTTCACAAGGTTAAGCCGGTGCAGTTAGTGGGCTCCCTAGGACGTGTATATCCGAGCAAACAACAAGCATGCCAAGGGCTAAATCAGTTCCAAAATTTCAACTTTTCTGCCATGGTTACACCATCGGTTGTTAGAACCAAAAAACCAATCAAGTGCAAATTATGAAACAATACTTGCTGTGAAATTTCTTGCTTTTTGAAAACTGTGGCCAAAAAGTTGGGGGACCAACACACTGTTGGTCCCCCAACCTAAAAGTTGGGGGACCAGTGTCCCCCAGTCCCTACGGTTGTTGTGCCTATGCCTACAGAAAGGGCGTTGCTCCCTTTGTGCTGGCTCTCCAACATCAGTACCATTCTGCTAGTGATTATGTGCCAACTAAACGACTAAACATACCTCAGACTTGTAGAAAAAATGCACGTTGCTGGAGCTGATATGTGTGGCGTCATCTTGCATCAGAACATCACTGTCAGTTTCCACAGAAGGCTGCTCTGTGTCTCTATGTGTTGACGTCTGCACGCTCTGATGCTGCTTGTAGTACTGCAGCTTGACAAAGAACTGGACACACAAACAACCATACATCTGTCTGCTACAGAAACAGTAGACATAGCTCGGTCCAGAAGTTGATTTTACTGTAGAAAGCTAAGACGAAACAACACACGCATTCTACCAGAAATGAAGTTCAAAGTACACTACACTGCATCCCCCCAAACGACACTTCTTTGGCTTGCTATAATTTCAACACACATCAACCGATTTTGATAATTTTTGGCAAAAATGTTGCTAAGAAAGTAAGCAGTCAAATGGTACTTTATTTTCTCACCACATCTAACCAGTGCTTCTGCACTACTTGGGGAAACAGAAAGCCAAACACTGCGTCTTTTCACTTAAACACTGAATGTTACTTTGTCAGAGTTTAACCAGTGGTGGCTTGATTTCCTTAATTTTGCTTACTTGCAACTCATAGTAACACTGCCACAGACTCCCAAAATCTTGTAATTAATTGAATTCAGCTCTGGCCTGTTAGGGCCATATAGCTCAGGTGAAATGAAGTTGATAGTTTTGCACAGCAGCTGTTGAACAGTGTTGCATGCACCATGCACTGGTGCATGCATGAGCGGTGTTGTTGAACTGCAACTAATATTGCTGTTGACAACGTGTTTGATAACAGCTGACATTTGATGAGATATCCCACCAATACTGTCCATTGACTTTTCGCTTCAGGCTTGACAAAAAACAACTTCCACTTTTGACACAGCGACCGACATCATGACAGACTTGGTAAATGATGACTGTGTGCTAACAGATGGTAGCATGCTATACTCCCTTCCTAGACATTGTTTGGTGCATATGATCAATTCTTGTGCAAATGAAGGCTGGTTCAGCTGTGACCAAGCAATAATATGTATGTGTTGTGTGTGTCTGCTGGCAAAGCAACATTCAGCATTTAAGTGAAAAGACGCAATTTTTGGCTTTCTGTTTCTCAAGGTAGTGCAGAAGCATTAGTTAAGTGAGGTGTAAAAATGAAATATTGTTTGACTACTTACTTTCTTAGCAACATTATCAAAATCGGTTGACGTAAGTCAATGTTATAGCAAGCCAAAGCAGTGTTGTTTGTTGGGACACAGTGTATTTTCCTCAACTTTAACATTTTCATCATGTTCCCCCACTTTTCATAAATTTCCCTGAGGAATATGATGAAAATGTTAAAGTTGAGGAAAATACAC
>Ga0209363_1001913_pt1 | contig 10506 bp, 6 predicted proteins | sample WorMetexBAHAMAS3_FD_187385 | JGI IMG/M metagenome (GOLD analysis project Ga0209363, IMG submission 187385) | Marine gutless worms symbiont microbial communities from Max Planck institute for Marine Microbiology, Germany - Inanidrilus exumae... | ecosystem: Host-associated > Annelida > Digestive... | reverse complement strand
GCCCAGTATGAAACCTAAACCAACTGGTAGAAACCCAGTCGGAGTACCGCCGAGACCTCCCGTCAGACCACCAGTTGACCAGTCTTCTTTCCCAAATGCACGTGGGAAACCGCCTCAGGTGTGTTAAATATTTGCCTTATTCATTTGTGTTGTTGTTAGTTTGATAAAACATATATTTGCTTAGATTTAGATGAGTGGAAAATGTTTGTTACTGACCACTGTAGTGGACCCAGTAGAGCAATCGGTTGCATGTGTGTGTCTGTATCTGGACAATAACTGTTCAACTAAACGACAGACCTATATACTTGGTTTCTTGATCTTATTTGGGTCAAGTTCTAAGATCATTGTCATAGGTCACAGTTTGTGGTCACAGTTTCTGTTTTTGCTATGAATGCAGTCGATACATTGATAATTGAAAGTGAAGTATGAAAAACCAGTGTGGGAAAGTGTAGGCATTAATGACACTCTGACTATTTCAGTTTAGTATGGTTGGAGGTATGTGCTTTTTAAAGTGCTGTTGCTCTAGTTGGTCGTTTGATGAGTTTATTGTGCTAAAGCGGTCAGTGTGAGTTAAGGGAGGACTTTCCTGTTATTGCACAGTGTGGCAACAAACGAGATGATAATGCTAGTTTCATTGTAGTGCACCATTTTCATCAGCTACTTTTGATTTATCTTGTTATTTAAATTGCATAGAAGTATTATTACATTGCCTGCGGCAGCGGTTGTGAAATATTGTGATGAGTATGTCACTGTATGTGTGTTTGTCCACGAGGATATCTTTGGAACCACAACGCACAATCTTTACCAAATTTTTGTGCATGTTGCCAATGACTGTGGCTCAGTCCTCCTCTGGCAACTGGCATAGTGATGAAATCCCCAGGCGAAGGGTCAATTTTGAGGGTTATCTTCCTAATTGACAATGCATTGCATAGCATAGCATTTGGGACCCATACAAAAATGGCTGAACCGATCGAGATGCCGTTTGCGATGACGAGTGGGCTTGGCCCGAGGATGTATGTTATGTGGGGGTTACGATGCCCGATGGAGAAGGGCATTTTTGGGTGAAAACGTGCCCGACAAGCCTAACACCCCTATGAATTGTGAATTTCACTGGTCCATGCAGTGGCGCACACACGCCGGACAGATGCTTGATTGCAAGCATTGGACAATCGAGTCTGTTGTCGGCCACGAAGGGGGGATTGCACACCATGGGCAAAGTCTGATATCAACGATTGCCTTGTTTAAATTGGAATAATATTTATTTTAAAAGAAAATTTCTGCTTCAGTGTCTTTCCAGTGTTAACACGTGTCCATCACATATCAGTCAGTGGTTGAGGAAAATACTGTATCCTTTTATTTGCTCTGCTGTCTGTTGCTAATTACAGTATTATAACAGTTGTTATGAATTATTTTTTTCAGATGCCAAGACAACGAATGGATAGACCACAAATGGATGTTAGACCATTGGGTCTGGCTGGCCGAGGTACATCATCGATGAGGATGCCTTCCTCTGGACCTTCACATCAGTATTCTGCGGATCCTTCCAGATGGCATTCTAACCAGCCTGCGACCTGTTCTTCCTACTCGTCAAGTACTGGAAAATGGTTTGACAGTTCTGCAGCTGTGCCTAGGCGTCAGCCCAGCAAGCCAAATAAATCATCGTTAACTAGCCAGTCCTCTGAGACGTTTGCCAAGACAAGTCGATTTTCATCTAATGCATCGACAATGTCAGGCTTTCAACAACAGAATTTATTGTCAAGTCAAGTTGCACCACAGCAGAATTTGTTGCCAAATCAAATGGCAACACAACAGAATTTAATGGCAAATCAAGCGGCTCCACAGCAGAATTTCATGGCAAATCAAATGGCAACACAACAGAATTTAATGGCAAATCAAGCTGCATCACAGCAAAATTCAATGGCAAATCAAGCGGCGCCGCAACAGAATTTCATGGCAAATCAAGCGGCATCACAGCAGAATTCAATGGCAAATCAAGCGGCGCCACAGCAGAATTCAATGGCAAATCAAGCAGTGCCACAGCAGAATTTCATGGCAAATCAAGCGGCATCACAGCAGAATTCAATGGCAAATCAAGCAGTGCCACAGCAGAATTTAATGGCAAATCAAGCAGTGCCACAGCAGAATTTCATGGCAAATCAAGCGGCACCACAGCAGAATTTCATGGCAAGTCAGACAGCACCTGCAGTGTCAAAGTCTGGTGATGGCATGCTTCCGTCACAGTCAGCATTAGCTGGTGGAAATATGTATGGTTGGAGTAATGCTACTTCAGCAGATCAGTGGCAAACTCAGCCACAGTGGTCTTGGGTACAAGGTGACAACCAGTGGCCGTCATCTCAACCATTACAGTACATGGTATGTTACTCATATATTTATCATGTATTAAGTACTGGTAGTTGGCACACATGGTTGAGTCTCACTGGTGTTATTGAAGCTTACAGTAAGGCATACAGAAGTGCTGAGCATAGTGCATAGCTTTGATTGAAGATGAATAAATTGGTTGTACATGTACGTGTAATATTGCATTTAGCATACACTGTGGTCCATAAAAATGTGCCACTTTATTGTTGACTGTAACTCCCATATTTCTTGGTGGATTTTTACACTTCTGCACTTATATAGGAACAATAATTATATGGCACATATCAAATTGTGTATGGAAGTGTTATAATAACAATAATAATGCATTATTTGTATACATCTCTGGAGGCTACTGAAAAGGTGATGTGAACCTTTGCTCTAGCACTGCCTGTTTTGGTCGCCCCTTTTCTAAAGTGACAGTAGTTGACGATGTCAGTCACTGGTTGTTTTATCAAATTACGCAAAAATTTCACAGAAACATGAAAATTTCACTTCAGATGGTAAGTTCCATAACTCGGCTTGAAAATCCCCATCCCAAAGAAAACTGTGTTGTCCTAATTTTCCTATGCAATTGTAGGCATATGAGTTGTGAGATTTATTGTCATGTTGTACTGAGTCATTTCAGTATCTGTTTCACTGGAATGTAAGAAAAGTAAAAGTACACAAAAGTAGTTTACTGTAGAGGTTACTGAGTTAATGCACTCGTTCTGCTGTAATTATCTGCAGTTGTTAAAAGATCCGAGTTAATGCATGAAGAAAACTTACCATTTCAAAACATTTCTGCCTAACTTTGTTAGAGAGTTGTTGATGGTAGAGTGGCAGGAAATCTGGCCCATAAAAAACCACATTCCACTAGTCCAACAGGTTCTGTTCTGGAGCAGGTGGAGGAGACCCAAGAGGTTGCCTGCTGACTCAGGATCGCGTGGAAAAATGGCTAGTAATAGGTAGTGGTGGTATTATTATTATTATTATTATTAGTAGTAGTAGTAGTACTAGTTGTTGTTGCTTATTAGAGCTGTTTGCCTGCACTACTTTGACATTATTGATTAGACGTTAGGAGGGCATCACCTGAAAAGTTTGCTTTAACAATCCATTTCTTAGAGAGATACCTGTGGACGCAACGCGACGTCCAGTTAAAGAATAGATAGTAATGTTGTGTCTGCACAGGCAATGTAGCAGCTGCATGTGTTGTTAGATATATATGTTCTCGTCATATTTCAGGTGGGCTGAATGGAGCTCGGTGCCAGTGATCTATGCCAAGGTGGTGCTTTCTGAAGGCTCACAGATGTTTTCTTCTGTGTCAAAATTTATCTCGGCAGACACTTAGTTAGTTCACGTCTACGTTTGCCATTATTGCTGACCAGTGATTTCTTTTAGCTTCTGTTTCAGTCCAGTAGCTTCATATTCTCTTTACCTTACGTGCATCTAGCAGACAGCACCTACTTGTGGAGTTTTTTGGTTCTTGATCTTCTACCTTGTTTATTGGAATACTCTTAGTTTTGAACATCTTGTCTGCTCTTTTCTGCTTTATACTATGCTGTATCTTGATACTTGTTTGTTCTTAAGTACTTTTATTAATATATTGAGCATCATTAATTAAATACACTTAAGCAAAGCAAAAGAAGAAAGAAGGGTGCAAGCTTTAGAGCCTTTATGCCCTTCAGATAACTTTAGATATGACTTGAAATTAGTTGTCCAAGAGTCATACTATTCTTGTGCTAACTTGGAATCAGGTTTTTGTCTTATTTCGAATTTGATTACTGACTTACTTCTAGTCTGCAAGTTGCAGAGCTTTTGAGAACAGTATTAGACATATCGTAAGACGAGAAACAAATCACTTCAGTTTTCCATACAGTACAGAAATATATAGTAAAAATAAAAGAGCCACTGCATACAATATCCATGCAAATGGGACAATTCAGAATTCTTCAGAACTACTGATTGTACATCTGTGTAACAGGATGTATTTTTCTTTATAATATAAAAGTATGTAATCATAGTATGTACCAATTTCAATAGCAGCTGTTTTGGACCTGACATAGATATTTGCAAAAATTGTGTTTCTGTCGTACAAGGTATGTTAACAGCAGTGTTTTTGGATGGACACTTTTCAGATAGATACTTATCACTGTTTGAATAAAATGCATATCTTTTTTTAATTTTTCAAGCACATAAGACCCATTTGGGTATCTGTGGCACATATGTTGTCATGCAGCAAATTGATTTACAATGCCCTACACCACATGTGCAGTCTGCTGACTGACGACCTCACAAAGACAGTGGCCTGCAGCGTCATTGCTCCAGGCTGGACTACTGCAATGCCATCCTGTTCTGTGCGCCAGCTGCAACTGTAGACATACTGCAACAAGTGCAAAACAACCTGGCTAGAGTTGTCTGTAAGCATGGAGGTCAAACAGATGCCAGTTCGCTCTGCTTGCTCCAGACAACAAGTCACCATGGCATTGTTGCTGATGTTCAAGATGCCATCGTTCTCAGTGCCAGCATACCTGAGTGACTTGATCCAGGCAACTGTTCCTGTCCAGCCCCTATGGTCATTTGATGCCAATCTGCTGATCCTACCAAGAACACTGACTAACCTCGCACGGCGTGTCTTCTTACTCACAGTTGCAGCAACGTGGAACTCACTACCTTCAAACATGCGTTTGCCATACTCCACCGACATTCAATCAACACCTCAACATGTACTTGTTCAGACAGTCTTAACCTGAGGCCACCAGCGTCTCTGCATCCTCGGACTTTAGGGCGCTATACATACGCATTATTATTATTATTTGACCCCGGTACTCAATTCCCAGGGAATAAAAAAATTGTGCTATGTACAGAAAAGTAAAACAAGCTGGAATAGTCATTACTGTCCTCGTCCTTAACAAGTGTCGTGTAATATAATAGCATTGAAGTGCTGAATAAGAATGGAGAGTTGCTGAAACAGAAGCTGGTCTCCCTGTCATTGCCTGACCGAACAGACCGCTTGCAAACACAGAAATATAACAGAGATATCTTCTTCCTCACTACATCTTTCACTTTCCTGTGCTTATCCCTTTTTGTATTCACTCCGGTTTTCTTATTCACCTGTGATGCCTGTTACTTGTGTATTTTCTTAACACTCTGAAGTCTCTGTTTTTCTTATTCTTTGTGGGAACCGAGCACTGCTCAGTTGCAGCGATCACTGCAGCCTACTCCAGTTATAATTATGACACGCATGCATCATGCGTTGTTGATTTATGCACAAGCAACAGTGCATCCTGTGCTTCTCTGTAATAATACTGAGTGGATTATGTGTGCCACAGAACGCTTCTGGTGTTGCGTCCGTGGGCGCCAGTTCAACAGGAACTGCCACTGCAGACAGTTTCAGTTCTTACAACACAAATACTTGGCCCGGTGACACTGGAAGCAGTTATAACCCCGGAGCATATGATGTTAATTCCATGTACAACAATTATGCACAGACGTATGAACAGTACTACATGAGCCAGGACCAGGTACTGCTAAGCACAACTGCTGCTGTGTTGTCTGTGTTGTTGCATTTATTTTTCGTTGAATGAATTAGATAACAAAAGTTATTGCACAACTCGCACATACAAACATGTGCACGCACATTATGGCTTATGTTCTTTGTAGTCTTAACTGCATTAACAAGTTGCTGCATTTAATTCCACTGCCCCGTATGGACTCCGGGGGAGTAATGCACCCTGATTTATTTGTTCATGTTGGCGCTATATAAATTTGTTTGTTTGCATGTTTACTTAACTTCCTTTTTTCCTTCTTTACTTTCTTCTTTCCTTATGCTTTCTTACTTGTTTACTTCCTTACTTATCTATCTATTCCTTCCTGAATAGACCCTTTCCATTTCCAGGTAGGAGGTCGTAGGAGGCGACCAAACCTGGCTTTAGTTTTTAGTTAATTTTATGTTGTAGTATATTTGTTATGGATGCATGTTTGCTTTTGTTGTGTTTGTTTCAGTTTTACAGTACTAAGCCAAGAGATTGTCTGGGAAGGACGTCTTCGAAATGACCTATTTTGTAACGGGTGGGACATAAAACCTTAACTCAATCAATCTTGACTTATCTATCTCCTTCCAGAATAGGCCCGTTGCATTTCCAGACCGGAAATCGTAGGAGGCGACCAAACCTGGCTTTAGTTTTTTTTTGTGTTAATTTTATGTTGTATTACATTTTGTTATGGATGCATGTTTGCTTTTGTTGCATTTGATTTAGTTTTTCGGTGCTAAGCCAAGAGATTGGCTAGTTAGAACGTCTCTGAAATGAACTGTTTTGTGTTGGGTGGGACGTAATTAATTCCGCTTGCCGTAATGCATGACATCTGCCTTAGCTCAACTTTGATGACCTGTTTTTATGTATTCTTTAGCAATTTTATTAGTGTGTTTTTGTGAAGGGTTTTTGTTATTATTTGATCTTGTGACTTTTTAATTGTCTTTTTCATATCCGTTTTACGGCTAAATCTTTCCACTCTGTTGTCACTGCACATCTTGATTGTAGTATTTTGTTGCCGAATGCTTGGAACTTTGATGCATAACGTAATTAATATGTCATCATGTTTTAGTCATTTACTGCAGTGGGATCTCAGGAGCAGCAGAACGTTGGTGCCATGTATCAGCCACCAGCTAATGTTTCTTATTCAAATGTGGTTAGCATGTTGTTTCTCTCTATTTGTCTAAATATGCCACTCAGAGGCACTGTGTGTCAGTCAATTAGCTGTGGTGAATTCTTGAAACTGATACTCCGCAGTAATGCATCGCAAACAGGCAATTGTCAAGTACAATTATCTGTATATCCTGTTTGATTTTAAAAGCTGTCATCTAATGCAAATGGATTACTTTTAAGGTACATTGTGAAACCACTTGTAGTGTTTTAGAAAAACAAAACTCGGATGGAATTTACTGTTCACCATGGTGACGTTGTAAATGATAGCCTCCTCGTGTACTGTGAACCATTTCCGAGTGTTTGTCGATTATGTTAACACGCCAGCACATCTAGAGCTGTTTGGTCCCATCTAGTAAATATAGAAATTATAGTAAGAAAGAAACCGAATAGACTGTATTAGAGTGAGTTTAGAGATGCCTTGACATGGGAGCTGCTATGTGCAGATAACTTTGTTGTGATAGAAGAAAGCAAAGATGAACTGAATGGAAATCTTAATCAATGGTAGGCTGGTAGAAAGAGTCTAGGAACAAATGATATAATTACAGTGGTACAGCGAAATAGGCTGTGATGTTATAGATAAGTTTCAAGAAAGGGCAAGAATGACTTGGTGAAAAATGCATGGATTATGAAGTGGATGGTGTAAGACCTAGAAGTGGACTACAGAAAACCTGGAGAGAGGTTGTGAAAAAGATGTCGGATGTGAAAACTAAACAGGGATGATACTGTGGACTGTAGTAAATGGAGGAAATTAAAGATATTGAATAATACCCACATAGATAGGGTGTCAATATTTTCTTGTACCAGCTCACCTGGTTGCCCAGGATAAAAGGCTGCTAAACGGGTTTTTACCCACGCCAACGACAGTCGCATTGGTAGTGTTTTCACTGCAGTCTGTCTCTCTGTTTCTCCAGGTGATGTCTCAAAAACTGATCCAGCTAGGATCACCGAACTTGACATACAAATATCCTGGAAACCCATTTATTTTGGGGTCAGAAGGTCAAAACGTCTGTCCATCTTCAGACAGAATGCAATATTACTGCTGCTGCATATGTAAGCCATGCTGGGTTTTCCCTGCTGTAATGCCCCATTACAAACACTATTAGCGATAATGAGTTTTCCGTACGTCACCTCCCTGCGCCCACTTATCACTGAATGCTGGGTTTTTCCCGGCGTGTTTTTGCACTTTTGTAAATGCCGGCTGACTCTAGTTGTTGTTGCATTAGACTATGAAAGTAGACTGCAGCGAGTTCGGTACCTGAAGGCAGAGCATATCATTGGTGTCGTCATTACTCTGATACGTGTTATTTTGCCAAAGAATTATGGTTTGCATTTTGCATACTGATGCTGGCATCTAAGAGCTGACATAAAGGAGTCTTTTGATGGAACAAGACAGTACGAGGCCAATGTGGATGACTTTCCCTGGTTGGGGTCCGTGCTTGTTCCATTAGTGCTTTGATGCTGTTGGTTGGGAGACTGGAAGGGCATCCACTGTGTAATAAGCCTGTGTCCATAGGTTCTGTTTTGGAACATGGAGAAAAATCACCAGGTTCTTTGGAAAATGACCATTATTATGGTGTGTATATATGTTTTTGTATGAAGTGCATCTTCATACCCAGGAATACTAGTTGGGTAAAAACTAAAACAAGGTGTCGCTTTAACAGTACGTAACCATACTGGCCCACTGCAGTGTCGGCCGCCCGACTGGCCACGCGTCAGCATTACAGATGACAGACGACGAGGACAGACGCCCGCGAGCAAAACAATACTGGCCCATTCGGTGGGCCAGTAATAAAGTAACAAATGATTACATTTTCAGGGATGTTCATGAGACCAAAGGTCCAAGACCGAGACCTTGGACCCCGAGACTGAGACTGAAAAGTTTGTCCATCTGTCCTAGACGAGACTGAGACCTCCACCCCGAGACCGAGACGTTCTTGTTGTCAAGACGAGACCGGGATCTTGGTGAAGATTAGTGGCTGGTCTACCGGTGTTGGTCAGTTTTCACTTCTCGGTATTCAAGTCAGTGTTTTCTGACGTCGATTCAGCATTCGGTATTAGCGTTTCAAAATATTGTGATATACGTTCGATTTTTCGCGACATGTAGCTATTGCAGTATCAGTAAACTAAACGTCATTCTTGTTTTCAGGGATGTGCACCAGATGCAAAGGTCCGAGACCTTGGGCCCCAAGACCGAGACAGTTGCCTATCTATCCGAGATCGAGATCTTTATGGGTCTCGAGACGGTAGACCACATCCCTGCATTTTTGTGTGTATATGGTTTATAACAAGTGTCCAAAGTAATTTGGCAAAAGGCTGCATTCCGTCTTGTCACCCCTTGTAGCGATGATGTATTCATCTAATCTTGATCCCCATCTGATACATGGTTCCTTGGATCCACATGAGTCAGTCCCCAGACGGCATCTTAATCAATTTTGCCAATTTTGCACAGCTCACCTATGAGACAAAAACCGACTCTCATACTGCGCTACGTGCGACGTCTGTAACAATAGGCCACATATACGCACTGCGTGCGGATATTACGGCCTAAAACCATGGTTACAGAAGTTCATATTTCATCAGCAATACCGGTATTGTGTGATCATATAATTTAGTTTTAAGATACACGTTGTGAGACCATGTTACATACATACAGCAGAGACATTGGTAGTAATGGAGAGCAACGAAAATTTGAGATGGGTTTTACAAGACAGAGGGTGCAAGTTCTCGGCTGTTGTATATACCATAAAAGATGTGTTTATTATTAGACATGAGCCAGTGCAAAGGTGTATGCTGCATCAGAAGTTGTATGTGTATTTTGATGCAGGATGCGACAACTGCAAGTAACTAGTATTGTGTGCATTTTCAGGAGTGCTATTCAACGCCAGGTCAGAAGCGTGCTTATCCTCCATCTGACACCGCCATGAACCAGGCACTGGCCGCATTTTACGGTGGTGAACAAGGTGCGGCGGCAAAACGCTCAAGATTCAACTGAATGTCCTGTTGTGGATAAAAGCAGTACTCTTTCTGTTGATTGTAAGATGACACGACATATGTGCTGCAGTACAACAGACATTAACCTGATGCACTGTTCAGCATTTATCAATGAAACAGTGTTGCATAGTAAGTACTGATGTGGCGATTATCGAGATCGAAATTGCGATTTTTTCAGGAAAATCAAACGGAATCGATATCAATTTTGTGCAGCAAGTGTGACTGGATTCCCATACTGTATCATGGCTATTGCCCTAGAGGGACCTGCGATCGCCGCAGGTCACAGAAGAATGGGTTTTACAGCCAAGCGAGTCCGATCATGCTGAGTATGGAGGAGTTTATCTTCAACTCCAAATATTGGGGCAATAAATAGAAATGAAATTCTTTATAAAAAATCGAAATAGAATCGAGCGGAAGAAACTACAATCGTCACCTCACTAATAGTAATAAGAAC
>Ga0209363_1001912_pt1 | contig 10509 bp, 7 predicted proteins | sample WorMetexBAHAMAS3_FD_187385 | JGI IMG/M metagenome (GOLD analysis project Ga0209363, IMG submission 187385) | Marine gutless worms symbiont microbial communities from Max Planck institute for Marine Microbiology, Germany - Inanidrilus exumae... | ecosystem: Host-associated > Annelida > Digestive... | reverse complement strand
ATTGCCGCGTAGGCCTATAAACTGTTGACAATACAATCCAGTAGCAGCCGACGGGAGAGGGGCGAGGGCTAACCCCGACTTGGACGGTTCTGAACTTCCGACATGACATATACGTTGGCCGCAATTCGAAAAAGCTGAATGGAATAATTGTCGTCCAAACAAAAACAGGTGAAAATTGCAATCCATGCCTGTCTCCATGTCCTGTGTACGCGCCATAGCTGTGATGGATGTAAGAACTTTACGATACTATTAGTTGACCGACTTTTAGCACCTTCATGTCGTACCACAGCATTAAATCTTCTTTTGGATATTTACGAAAAAGTGATTTTTTACATTTCATATATTTAGATTGGAGGCTGATTTCAACGTGTGTTCATAATTAATGCACACTCAGACGACGATGCCAAAAATGACGACCACTGTGCGATCGCAATAGCAACGAGACGAAAAATGTCGGTTTAAAAGTGTACTATTGTAATTTATAGCCGACAGATTATAGTATCTTAAAGCTGCAATGTGTTCTCTGTAGTATTAAGGCCGATTAATACATTAATCGGCTTTGGTAGTAACTACTGTTTTCAGGTGACATGCTATGACGGACACTATGAAAAAGAAACAGCCATGTCACAAACAGCGCGCGTCAGCGTCAGCGGTGGTGGCAAGACGGAAGTGCCGCTACAACAGACATGAACGTGCAAGTTATTGCTTGCCGCTAAAGCCTCGCGCTGTTCCGTCCGTGCTGTGGAACCTTTTGTCAAATTCCGTCAGATTGACACGACACGACTGGTGGCAGACGAGGCCTACCGACATGCCAACCATCTTGACATGTTGAGATGGTCTGAAAACGTGTAACGTCCCCGAAACTTGTTGTTGTTGGTAGCAGACACTGGTCACTATAGTTGGCGACTTTCCCGAATAACAATCACTCATTCGAACTGTATTGTATATATTTTTTTCTTTAGTTGTGTCTTTTCTTGGCTACCGTTTTTTTTGACGGTGAAATGAAGTTACATATAAAAGTAACGTTCCGTGGTCAATGTGTAAGATTACCTTTTAATTTTGGAAGTGAGGGTTGGCCCCGTTCTTTATAGTTCTATGTCCGCCACTGCTGTTCTGTGCTGAGTTACGTTACTCGCGATAAGAAAAGAACAACAGTACTGTCGCTGCATTTACAGCTAGTAACTATATAACGTGGTCGGCGTACAATTAGTTTATATAAATGGACTTCTGGCTGCCGTAGGCTGTTCGAGGTTATACACCGTAGGCAGTAACCAGGGTATCTATCGAATATCAATGAAGACATCGGCCGAGTCTGTTTGATCTAAAGCATATGCAGCTGATACCAACTTCTCGGTTTAAACGGCCCAAACAACGCCGACTATGTTCAAACGCGGTGTCCAATCAATTGCGCATATAGGATCTTCTGCTCGACTACAATAGGCTGCGTCATAAACCCAAGCGATGCCTCCGGGTGGCACTTAATTATGCACGCCGGCGACATCCCGCGTCGTCTCTTGTCATTCGAACTTTTGCCGAATGAATGCGCATGAATAATCATTTTGTTCGACATATCCTCCGTAGCAAACACGAAACTCAGAGGGTGTTCGAAATCTTAAACCCAGAACAGTGCCTAATACAAAGGCTTAACGCGAACGCTAACGTCGAACACGTTTAGCGACACTTTATAGGAGGACGCTAAAAACGCATTCCGAGTGGAAACGCGAGGGGAGACTGCAGGGATAGTAAACGCAAGGCAGGAGCATAAGCGTCAGAACCGGGGGAGGACAGGGGGCTCAGATCCCTCACTTTCTTCAAAGCGGGGTTCTGGCTCAATCAATCAATCAATCAATTTATTTGTGATAAAGGGCCATAGGCCACTGACACATCACATAAACAGTAAAACTATAACTACAAAAATGCAAAATTATACAGGCTATAAAGATGAACTAACATACAATATCAGTTACATGAAAACATAAAACATCACTTATGCATTAGTTATTGCGTTGCCGACAATGTAACAGACAATATATTTCATTCTCAAACACATATACTTATATTAGTAATATTGTGTAAAACCTGTAAGTGAGCCATATCTGCAGAGATTTATGGGGGTCCATCGTATGAAGTTGAGAGGGCACAACCCAACCCCTCACATATAAATTGCTTCCGACGCCACTGCCCACTGGGCAGTCGCACGTACAACGAAAATGGTCTTAATGTTTAACAATTAACGTTTCACACAATTGCAGAAAATCGTGTACTGTATTTTGCTAATGTCACTAATTAATACCATAAAGTTAACAGCAGGAAGAACTCGTATGTTACTTGCTACACTGATTATGTAGTGCAATGTAATGTAAATGTAAATTTGTATATTGCACACTATCGCACGCTAAAAAGCTAACCCGTAATGCGCTCAGTGCTAGTATTGTGCAAACAAAAATGTCTGAGAAACTTGTTCCTATTCTCTTTCCATGACAATACTCTGACAACTCGTAGTTTCATTTATTACCGTTAGTGGATACTGAAGTAATTTTACCCGCGCGACGCTATGCTAGCGCGGTACTTGCCGTCATCATGTGTCCGTCTGTCTGTCCGTCCGTCCGTCCGACACAAGTCGGTGTTCTACTGATACGGCTGAACCTAGGATCACGCTAAAACACCATACGATAGCCCAGGGACTCTGGTTTTTCTGACGCCAAAACTCTTGGCGAAATTCCAAAGGGGACACCCCCAATGGGGGCGCCAAATATAGGTGGGTAGGTTAGAAGCGGCGATTTTTGATCATTATCTTGCTATCTCAGAAACGTTGCAAAATAGGGCCATAGTTACTGTAGAAGACTAATAGGAACTTGTATACACTCTATCGAATGGCACTATTTTCAAGGGACCTTAACTACCCTAAAGAACCCCATTATCACATTTCTTTCGCCTTTGTGTCTTCGTAGCAGGTGGACTTAGAGATTTCAAATTTGGCATATGGGTTGATCGTAGCAAGTGCTAGCCCATGGATGACAAAGCATCCCTGAAAGGGGCGTGGTCAAGGTCACGTGAACCATTTAAATTTCGGTGGGCACCAACCATATCTCTAGAACGGCTGCAGCTACAGTCGTCAAATAGTGTACACAGGTAAGCTATATTGAGTCTCATCGTACGGATGACAAACACCCTTAAAAGGGGCGTGGTCATGTGACCCATTTTAAAGTTTGCGGCCCCAAATGATATCTCTAAAACCGCTGAAGCTAGAGTCGTCAAATTTTGTATATAGGTAGACTACATCAAGTCCTAGCTATCGGATGACAAACCACCCCTGGCGTGGTCAGGGTCACGTGACACAGTTTCAATTTCGACGACTGCAATCATATTTCCGGAACAAGTGAAGCGAGAGTCGCCAAATTTTGTACGCAGGTAGAATATATCAAATGCTAGCCTTGGAATGACATTCGACCCCCTAATGGACGTGATCAGGGTCACTTGACCCGTTTTTATTACCCCAATTATATCTTTTTAATTGGTGAACCTATGCACTTCAAATTATGTATGCTGTTTGATACAGAGGAGTAGGCCTACTAGTGCATGCATGATAGATTAGCTCCGACAGGGATGTGTCTATGGTTACGTGTTTTGGGAAATAAGTGATAATATCTCCGAAACGGGCAAGATAGAAACATAGTTGAAATGGAGACTAATATCACATTATGTCTCACATATGTAAGAATTCGTACGTTACGTGGCCTATCGAATGGCACTATTGTTGTTGACCTTGAGTTACCTTGAAGGTCAGTTCTGCAAGCATTCTGTCTCACATAACTTGGGAAATACAGAGTGTATTATCTACGATATGTTTACACATGAATCGGTTACAGGCCACGTGCTCTTTTTGTGCGTGTAATTTCAACTACCTTTTCGAAAACAAAGAATTTCTCAAGGTCACAGCCAGTCGCGTACACCTTAAATGTGGAAATATCTTGGAAACGATACCAGATAGAGTCGTTGTTACTAATTCAGACCACTAATAGCATGATATAATGACCAATTAGGGGCAAATCCATTGTCATCCTATACTGCAAGCCTTCAGATGTGATTTTGTCCGCGCGACGCTATGTTTGCGCGATTGCTGTCATCGCGTGTCCGTCTGTCCGTCTGCTTGTTTGTCACAAGCCGGAGTTGTAACAAAACGGCTACACGTCAGATACGCAGACAACGCTGTAGAAACTCTGTAATTTTTTGATGCAAAAGACATAAATGATTGTCTATAAAATTCCGATGAAATCACCCACAACAGGGGTCGCGAGATGCAGCTGGAGTAGAGAAAAGTTGCGTTTTACGATCGGTCCAGAAGTCTCCGGCTAAGACGCATTACCGCCGAAAATTTGTCCATCCGCCATGGCGTTCCGCGTCCACGACGGTGCGCTGATGCAAGTCGAAATCTGATGATCACAGTTACGGACCAGTTGACATCAATGTCACGTCGCTATTAGGTTCTTTCTTTTGACGAGGTTCAGTGCTGTGTGGAGTGGAACTGGTCGGTTACCATACCATTGAGTAATCCCATACAGCCGATATCGTGCGATGTCGTGTCATAAGATGTGATACACAGCGCGTCGCGGTCTTGCCAGGTAACTGCAGCGGTCAGGTACTGTTGAGTTGTTGGTAGGCCGTTGCGGTAAACGGTCGCAGAAGTGTGAACTTAGAGGCGCGTGATGCCAGTTTTTCCAAGCGTGTTTTTGGAAGTACTGCATGAAGCAGTGTATTTTGTCGTTTTTCTGAAGATTGATGCGTGCAATCTACATCATCGTCGCATTCAAGACTCTATGTTATGAGCCTAATGCCACGTGTTGGCATGCTGTGTGAACAACTAGACGTCTGGTTGGGACGACTACATTGGCGTCGCCAGCTATGGGGCACTGGGGCACGTGCCCCCCTCGACTTACAACAGTTAAATTTTTTTAGTCCACTTCGACTTGTACAAAGCCTGGCAGCGACTATATGTCGACAGTTGCCTCCTGTAAAAACCCAGTAACTTTTGCATGTGCCCCTCCTGGCACGAAATCCTGGCGACGCCACTGGACGACTGAAATCGTGGGAGTGGACAGCTACGTGGCACCGGCAAAAAAGCAGGGGTTGAAAACGCGGGAGTTGACAAGTCGGCACGAAGAAACACGTGCGGACAACGCAGGTTTGAGTGACCTTAAAATAATGTATTTTGGTGTAATCTCTACATGCTTAAAATTGTAACATGTAAAAATGCAAAACAATGTCAACTATTAGTGTCTTTCAGTGCACAATGTCTTTATTGAAAAAGACGATTACCATTGTGATCTGAACACGACACACCGGACAGCCCGCATCCAGCTCAGCTACTCGTAAAGCGCAGCTTTCACAGAAACGTGAGTTCCCACACGGCACGGTCCGTCTTCGGGGAAGGCCCGTCCTCGAAGACGGACGTAATTGTTTGTTATCCACACATGCCGGTAGGCAAAATGTGGATATATCGGTTACTGTTTGTTTGTTTTTTGTCATTTTGTGTGTTTGTACGGTTACGGATTTCTCCGACGAGGATAATGTTAGCGGCGTCAAATTTTGCACGGCGGTTCATCGGCGTCCTGGACAGGAAATCTCCTATTTTGGGGAACTTTGCTCCCCAGAAGCCCAAAATCGGACAAATAGGAGCCCAGCGTAGCCTGCAGACCTAGGCTGGCTGACGTCAGAGCGACGTTCTATTTATAGTTCAATGAGCGCGCGGGCCAAACGCCTCGCTAGAGATGCGCCTTTCGTGAAATCGCGCGGCGTGTGGATTGGACGTAGGATATGATCGGCATGTGTGGATACATTGTCGTCCCCGAAAACGGACGTACTTGTTTGTTGGTTTGTTTTTTGTACGGTTACAGATTTCTCCGGCGAGAATAAAGCTAGCGGCGTCAAATTTTGCACGGTTGTTCAGGGGCGTACTCTTGGGCAGGGAATCTCCCATTTTGAGGAACTCCAACAACAAACAAATCGGACCAATCGGCGCGCAATAAGTAGTAGTAGTAGTAAAAGGCAAATTTGTAAGGCGAGTCTTCATACAAAAGTGTCTCAGACGCGCCTCCTGCAGTACGCGCACTCAAGCAGCCAGCTCTTTAGGCTACGTTTGAACTACTCCCGGGTGCTCGCACTACGAATGTTCGAGGGAAGACCGTTCCAAGTGGAGGGTCCGGCAATGCGGAAGTTGTGGCTGCCGAAGCGAGTTGTCAATGTACGGGGGACGACAAGGTCGCCGTGATCAGCAGACTGCTGTCGTGATCGCGCCGCGACTGTGTGCACTGGTATGCACACATCACGCAGATACTTCGGCCGTGGTGACAGTCGAATGTCATCAGCGGAATTTTGAAGGTGACGCGCTGTGTTATCGGCAGCAAGTGCAACGTGTCTCGGAGTATTGGCGTGATGTGGTCGCTTCGACGGATTCCGGTGATGAGCCGCGCGGCGGCACGGTGCAGGGCGGACTGCAATCGTCGGTGGACGCAGTCCGCAACGCCGCACAAAAGAGCGTTACAGTATAGTTGACTCGGCATGCAATGAGTGCGTGGACAAGCGTGCGCAGAGCACCGCCCTCAGTGAGCGTCGGACAGAGCGCAGTTGACGGATCTGGAAGAAGCAACTGCGAACGACGTTGTCGACGTGGTTTTTCATGGTGAGCTGCGCATCGAACGTCACGCCAAGGTTGAGCACAGCGTCGACTAGAGACACAGCGGTGCCGCCGACAAACAGCGGCATACAGACTGACTCATTGTGGTACGGTGAGCCGAGCCAGATGAACTGAGTCTTTTAGTTTTAGGCGGTTGGATGTCATCGCTGATGCAGCGCAGGAGCTGAGAAGCTGATGTCAGGCCGTCTGCGGCAGAACAGCTGGTGTATAGCTGCGTGTCGTCAGCGTAGTCCGGCTTGTGACTCGGTGCCGCTGTGCAATCGAGGCCACATCAGCCGTGTAATTCTTGGGTTCATCGGGTCAGCATTCTGCTTCTTGACTACTGGTGTTATGATGGCTGTCTTCTGCGAGCGTGGTAGACAACCTTCCTGCAGAGAAGTGTTACACATGACACAGATGAACGGCAGAAGAAAGTCGACGATTTCGAGGAGAACAGATGTAGGATCGGCATGTGTGGATAACCGTCAGTCCCCTTCACTAACGGGCTTGTTATCCACACATGCCGATAGGCAAGCTGTGGATATATCGGTTACTGTTTGTAATTTTGTTTCTTTGTTTTTTTGTTTGTACGGAACGGATTTCGCCGGTGATGATAAAGCTAGCGGCGTCAAATTTTGCACGGTGGTTCATCGGCGTCCTGGGCAGGGAATCTCCCATTTTGGGAACTTTGCTTTCCCAGAAGCCCAAAATCGGACAAATCGGATACCCACCCGGAAGTAAAGTTCAGGTTGGACAGAGCACGCGTAATCGCGTGCCTATCAATATCGCGCGGCTTGCAGACGTAGGATCGGCATGTATGGATATACGGCTGTCCCCTAAGACAGACATACTCGTTTGTTTGTGTGTTTGTATATTTGTACGGTTACGTATTTCTCTGTCGATGACTCGATGATAAAGCTAGCGGAGTCAAATTTTGCAAGGACGGTGGTTCATCGGCGTCCTGGGCAAGGAATCTCCCATTTTGGGGAACTTTGCTCCCTCAGCAGCTTCCCCAGATGTCCAAAATCGGATGAATCGGTTGCGTCGCCCGCGCTGGGCATCCATGGCGTGGGCGACGCAGGTTTTTTGTTTGTACGGTTACGGATTTCTCCGGCGAGAATAAAGCTATAGCGGCGTCATATTTTGTACGGTGGTTCATTGGTTCAAGGGCGTTCCTGGGTAGGGAATCTCCCATTTTGGGGAACCCTGCTCCCCCAGAAGCTCATAACCGGACGAATCGGCGCGCTGCGGGTGGACGTAGGATCGGCATGTCCTCTTCACTGACGGCACTTGTTGCTATTATTCGTTGCGTTTCATTGTAAGTGAATATGTGTGTTTTTGTCACTATTCCAAATAAATGCAACCGGACCTTGGTTACACTTAAAAATACAACTACTGTGTGTTAACTTTTGACTGGCAGATAAACTCCACCTACGTTTAATTTGTTTAAGCGTTTTGTTTCACATGCAAGCAGCGCCGAAACAAAACTGAAATACCGGGTAAAACAATTTCTATGAAACAGCGCGCTAGTTTAGTTTCAGTTTTGTTTCAGTTTTATTTCACACGTAAGCACCGCATTAGTTAAGTCTTGCGCAGAAAGCTATATGTACAGATGTACAGTTTTGTGGTCTCGCTGCAGTGAATGCTGTCACAGCAGCCTTTCGTAGTCGTTGGAACTTGGAAGCCATTTTCGGCGGGGGAACGTGAAGTGAAATGTCACGACCGACATCACTGACACTGATAACAGTACCTGGAACAGTAACGGAGAAAGTCGAGCCTCGGTGTTCAGCGCACCTTATAGGCTATTGTGCTTCGGTGGCGTTCGGTGCAATTATAACACTTTGAGGTAGCCTACGTAAAAATAACGACAGAATCCACGCTAGCGGATAACGTAGGTGTGAAGGATGGAGACTGGCCGTGTTTGATCGGGCGCTGTTGGACGATATGCCTCGCGGCGAAATGCGAGAGAGGCTATTACGGTACTTCGTACAATCAAATCATTTTCACCCACAGGATAATGGGCAGGTATACTACATACCCCACAGATACTGAACATCTTTATTGATTTTTTCCCGCCATCTGCGCTGCAGAGAACTTCTCGCTCAGCCTTTTAGTATAGGGAAAAAGAAGTTCAGCTGTCGTATAGACTGGCCTCACCGATTTGATAAGGCTTTCACCTGACGAATGACCATGAAGGTAACTCAAAGTAATCGGAAATGGCGATATTCGATAGGTCATTCGACAGCACAGCTTTTGTTAGAGCCAAACTACGATCGATATTGATATCATTTTAGGCCTTGTCGAGTTTTGTCGGAAATGAAAATTTTGCTGTTATCTTCAAGTTCAAGGTCGACCTTGAGCGATCGGGGATTCATAAACAATTGATCGAATTATGTCGGTGAATTGTCGGGAGAAATCTGAGTGGATGAAGTTGGTTTCTGTAACTGTTTCACTCTCGGCACATAATACATTAGGCCTATAAATGTCTCATTTCGTCGCATAATAGATGCAAGCAATTAAGAGCCCATCTTCGTTTAAAACATTTGACTGTTGTACTATAGGCCTACGGTCATTGATAAAGACAGCCTGTGTTATCCAGCACCTCTGTTAAAACTGGAGGACTTTTCTGGAGTAAAGTTTTGCTATCCCGCATGCCCTTGATAATGGCAATTAACGCTTTAGGGAGAACACACTAGAGGTCTCCTTAACGGTGTTACCTATACACCGTCGCTGAACAAAAGTACGACGGCGGGAAATGCTAATCCCAACAACAGGTATAGATGACGGGTATTAAGAGCATTTCGAGACGTACAGGTCATTGCATGGCATGGCAAATATCGATCCTCCTTGTGACTTGGCTGTTGTGAGTGAAATAATGCAATACAAGGGCCATTTCGCCGTTCAAGGCCATTCAGGGTCACCGATTTTGGTACCAATCAAAAGCTCATATGCGACTTCCTATTAGTAATTAATACTAACGTACCTCCTATTTTGCACCGTTTCTAAGATATGGCCTTCGATAGCTAAAAAAATCGCTATATTTAGCTACCCCTCTTGCGTTTAACCCACCCCCTCCTTCCGACGGAGGAGTTTCCCTGGGCGATATCCGACTGTGGCCAATGGGAGTGCATAACGAGGTGCAGTGGCGTAGCCAGAAATTCTCAATGGAGGGGGTTCAGTGGTGAACTTCAGTCCTCTCCTCTCCCTTCCCCTTTCCCTCACTCCCCTACCACCCCTCCTATCCACTTTTCCATCTCTTCCCTTAATTTCCATTCCTCTCCCTCCTTCCCCTTAGAAGTAGGTCCCCTTAAATCCAGCTAGGGGATCTGGGGGAGCGCTGTAAGCTCCCCCAGCGGGGTCTGAGGCGAAGCCCCAGCCGATATCGAATTTGATGCATTTCAGCCTTAAAATATGACATATGGTGGCAACTATTTAAATGATTTTTCTTATATTCAACTTACCAAATTCCGTGCAGCTTGAACAATATTAAAGCAAATCAGGACCATACGCGTTCTTTTATTCAAAGCAAGACTTTTCATTAATCACTTCTGTGAATATAAACAGTTTGAACACTAACAGCTGCAATCTGTTTAACTTTATACAAACATGTGGTTATCACAGTAATATAGGCCTAGTTAAGTGTCAACACAAATGAAATAGCAATCGACGAGGTGTGGCGCACAAATCTGCAATTACTCGATTATAGTCCAATTTAATGTCACGGTGTATGTTAAGCAGCGCCAACCCTTTCAATCTCTCGTCGGCGGTAGTGTTGCGCAAGTAAGTCTTTAGACGACGCGGAGTTGAGAAGGAACGTTCACTATGCGCATTATTAT
>Ga0209363_1001911_pt1 | contig 10511 bp, 5 predicted proteins | sample WorMetexBAHAMAS3_FD_187385 | JGI IMG/M metagenome (GOLD analysis project Ga0209363, IMG submission 187385) | Marine gutless worms symbiont microbial communities from Max Planck institute for Marine Microbiology, Germany - Inanidrilus exumae... | ecosystem: Host-associated > Annelida > Digestive... | reverse complement strand
TCATTGTAAAAGCCGCCGTTCTAAAACAGCAAATATCAAAATTTTATCCGCAAATTCTAAGCACAGAAGATAGCTTTTACATTTATGAAAGGCCGCTGACTGAAATAAATGTGATCGCTAGCTTCTCTGCGTTGAATTTGCGGATAAAATTTTGATATTTGCTGTTTTAGAACGGCGGCTTTTACAATGAAGAGAAACTGAAGCCAGTTTTTGTTTTTGTATTGTTTAGTTAAGGATGCATGCTTGTTTTTGTCATATTTGATTTAGTTCTGTCTTGCGGTGTGATAGTTGTGTATTGTAGGCACTGGCGTAATAATTTAAATGAGCCTGTTGATCCCTTTCCCTTTTCGGTGGCTGCTGAACAAAAAGGCGGCCAGGGTTGAGGTTAATATATCACTGGCCTTCCTTTACTGGGTAGGGATGGCTCTCCACCCCTGACCTTTCGTCTCTAATGTAGCCATATTTGTGCTGAAAAGGGACATTAAATTCCAACTAACAAACTAACTGTCTGTTGGTGATAGTGGCATTATTCGCATCGACGAAGTTAACTCTTTTAAGTTAAGCCCATTGCTAGTGAGACTGATGACTGTTTTGTAGTTATACTCTTTTGATATTTAAACCAGCTATCCATGACAAATTAGCCTGGCTATCCCTCCATGGTAGGTGCAGTGAGATCTGGCAGTTGTCTGAGCTACGATTAAGGAAGAAACAGCAAGTTCTCTGTAACAGTATGCCCTATCACCAGCACTGCTGGGTGCTGGCATACTGATTTAGTTGGTTAAGGGTGCTGGCTGGTAAGTGAGCCTGCCATTTAGCTTAATTGGGTTTAACCCTTGCTGGCTCAAAGTGCCACAGGTAGATAAGCTGCCAAACGTTGGACCTTGTTGTCTGTGCGAAATTGTCTCATTTTTCTGTCTCTCTTGTCAGTTGGATTATTTGAACAAGTGGTCAGAGAATTTGGACAAAAGTCGACATCACAGGGAGGAGTGGATTTTTCACAGGGGACAGTGTAATGTGTCACCAGTCAGTTAGGAGCATTGAAGTCAGCTGTAACAGTTGCACTGTCATTCTGTTGTTGAGGATTAACTGTTCCCTTTTGCTGCTTGCCATTTTAATGAATGAATGATCCCTTTTACTGCATACACGGCAGAGAGACTCCCAGTGCTTTTCAGTGGGTCGGACAACCCCATAAATTGTCCTTAGCCTTAGGGATATCAACTTCCATCTAATACATGGTTCCTCTGACCCACGCGTGTCAGTCCCCTTAAAGATGATATGCAACGATTTTTTTACCAAATTGATTAAATGTAGTTTCTAGCTGCTTACTGCAATATAAACCTGTCTGTGTAACAAATTCTGATAAATTACGCCGTAAAATGCTAAAAAAAGTACAAGTTTATTGGTCTTTTTGGTGTAGTTATTCTTTGGCTGTTTCCGTCATGTGTGACGTCATGCCATGATACGCTTGTTTCGTTTGTGTTGTTATGCGTTTGAGATTAGATAAGAAGTTATTTATTATACCATTTTATGTTTTAAGAACCTATTTCTACGTCATTATGTTGTGTAATGTCTCACTCAACACTCCAATAGCCTGCTCCCTTGTTTGTTTCCCTCGTATGACGTCATCACTTGCAATAGTCAACAAATCACTTTCTTGCGCTTTTTCTAAAATTTCCTAATTCTTTGATGTTCCTTAATATCCAAATAGATTTGCTCATATTAAAGATGTACTATGGGCAATTTACTTTAACAACCAAAAAATCATTGCATATCATCTTTAATGGTCAGTTCAGCCATTTATTTGCACAGTTTAGCAGTGTGCCCAACACTCAGACCACGCTGTGTTCAACATCTGTAGCAATAGGCTGCATATGTGCACTACACGCAGGTGACGTCGCCTAAAAATTGTGGACAAGTTTTCCGGAAACATTTTGTTTGGAGAACATAGACCTTTGAAAAGAGAATTGGTTAGATCCTGGGTTGATATGCAGGCAGATGTGGGATGTAACTGTTGAATTGATACACATTACAGATTGCATATCGTCAGTGTGAAAGCTGACACTGAAAATCTTAATATGGGATAATCAGTGACATCAGTATACATAACCACTGGATTTTCCATATTGGTATTGTCCACTGCTCATGAAATCCCAGAGCTTTGCTTTTCGGGATCTCAGCAGTGGTGGTGGTGGCTTTCCCTCGCATAGTGAGAGCATCCAATGCCCAACGTCAGTGAGGAGATCTCCCTTTTGTGGGCAGATTTAGTTTATAGGCATTTATCTAATACATGGTTGGTTGCATTGCACAGTGGTAGAACATTGGTCTGTGACCAGCGAACTTTCCCCGTCCCACGCTCGACCTGTAGCTGATGGGTGACTACTTATGTGGGTAAACCATCCGCTACAGGGTCAGCCTACTAGTTCAACTCAGCTTTCATCTTTTCGAGGTTGATAAATGAGTAGTAAGCTGATCCAGATGTGCATTGCCTTGCTTGGGCGGCACATCTGGTGATTGCTTACGGAGTGGATGCATGTTGGCTCATTCCATTGGTGGATAAACGTGTGGGTGGCAGGTAAAACTGTGTGATCCCTCGTCAACACATGCCATTTTGGAGGGATTGTCGCGCCGCTGGTCACTTTAGTTGTAAGCGTTGGACAGACTGCATTTCATTTTTATTTTTTGTAGAGTGACGTCACACAAGGACAAACAGACAAACAACCCATCCCAAATCATTACCACAGTCGGCTAAAAATTGTCATAGTATTCTGCACTGAACTTTGCAGTGGTGAGTCTTGGTTTGCAATGATAATGATATTCTCTGATTGACAAAACGATGGACTTTGGCTGATGAGAGCATAGCTTTCCTACGGTTGTCGACATGTGTTTGAATGTTAATGTGACTTGCTTGTGCATTCGATGCTGCAGGCATTTCTGGAGATCATTATCAACCTGCAGTTTCAGCTCGTTGAGACACTGTGGATGTCATTCTGGAGAAAGGTTCATGCGGGCAACTTGGAGAGGTATCGTCATGTCGTTATGTAATGTAATGTAAATCGTGGATTTATATAGAGCATTATGGGCTGAATGCGCTAGTACTTTGAAAACAGCCATGTCTTTAGCGATCGTTTGAAGCTGCCTGTGCTAATGTTCGGATCTTGGAGCTCGATCGGTAGAGAGTTCCAGACAGACAGGCCGGTGACAGAGAAAGCCCGTCAGCCGTATGTGCTCCGCCGGTGTCATGAAACGTCAAGATGATGTTATAGACTTTGCACCTTTTGATGATTAATTGATCAGTTCAGTATTATTCAATATGGAAACAGTGTAGGTATCAGCCCCAGTTAAGAACTGGAGGATTTCGCTGGAGCAAGGTTCTTTACTGCCGACAGGCTTTTGCTGATGGTAACTTGCACATTCATGTTACGGAAAAGATGTGACAGTTTTCAATATTTTTGATATATACACTGTCTCCGTACTATACTCCAGTTCACAGTGCAATATAAATGCAATTCATGTATCGAAATAAAATCCCACAAACGGTACAGAGCCACTTGGTTGGTCGCATATGATTTGATACTAAAGTATTAAAGCCTTGCTGAGAGCAGACAGTTGTCCACTGCTTTCTAAAAGAAGTAAATTGTCACAAGCACAAATTTCAGCCATCAGCTGTTTTCAGACAGCAGCTGCCACAGCAGTGAATGCTCAGTTTATTTGGCACTTTCAAGTCTTTATGGTTCTCAAAACCTGTAGCATAATTGCTGGCGCCATTTGCTGACGACCAGTGGTTGGTATCACATAGCTCTTGCCTCTGTTGCTGGTGCAGGTGGCTTCAAAAGTCAGGTAATTTGTGTTGTCTAGGATCTGGTCACTTGGGATTCATCACGAACTGCTGCCCCATATGGGCTCCGGGGCACTAATGCATCATGATTCATTTGTTGATTTCGGCGCTGCATAAATTATTCGTTCTTTTACTTAACTGCCTTCTTTACTTTCTTTCTTCCTTATACTTTCTTCATTACTTATTTACTTCATAACTCACTTACTTCATGACTTACCTACTCTTTCCAGAATAGACCCATTCCATTTCTAGGCTGAAGGTCGTAGACGACCAAACCTGGCTTTAGTTTTTGTGTTGATTTTATGTGTAGTATATTTGTTATGGACGCATGTTTGCTTTTGTTGTGTTTAATTTAGTTCCTTAGTACTGAGCCAAGAGATCCGCTGGAAGAATGTGTCCGAAATGACCTATTTTGTGTCAGGTGGGACGTCACTCAGTCATCAAGAACTGCAAGCAGTACTGGTAGTTGTTGAAAGTTCCTGATGTATGTGGTGGCTACTAACTACACGGTGTTTTACCTGTGTGTGGTATCAGTGATTCAGAACAGCAGCTTCCAACAGACAAGCTTCACGCGTTGTGTGGTATGGACGCCGTCCAGCAGTACGTCCGTCAGACCGATTACATGTTCTACCAGACAATCGTTGGCATTCTTGTACCCGACGTGCTGAGACCTATTCCAAGTTGGTATCTTCATCTTCTAAATGCTAATTGAAATTCTGTTTTCATGCCTTAGCCACCTGACACTGTTGGCAAAAACATTGCATTTTCGGGCTGTCTGTCCACTGCATTCATTCATTTGTCTGGGCACACATTGTTACCACAGTTTCTCATGAATGACTTGAGCAACCTCGATGAAACTTACAGTCAATATTGACAAGCCGCTTGCTACTGATGATTAGATTCTGGAGGTCAACGGTCAAGGTCACAGCAGGCCGTTGACGGCAAATCTTGTGAAAACCTCATCTCATGAACTACTCGAGCAATCGATGAAACTGACAGGGGATAACCACTATCCCTACTGATGACCTGGTTAGATTTTGGAGGTCACAGGTCACATCAGGCTGTCAAAGTGGCGGAGGCATCCACGTCGACGCTGGGGCATCAAAGTCCATCTCGACGAGTGATGCACGACGGTATGCATTATGACCTGATTCAAGGTCAAGGTCATGAGCCCTTCAAAGTTGGAAATCTGGCCATTTTCAAAACCTATTTTATCTGCCATTTACAATGACAGTTGGCAACTGACCACAGATTCTTAAACTAGGACACAATATCTAATTTGATCGGGCTGGATTTTAGATATTTAGCCACGTTTTTGTGTCACGTGACCTAGTTGGCTGAAACGTCAGTTGTGAAGAGTCGACCGTCAGTCCGGTATGGGGCTAGTTTATTCACCTTTGCCATTTGCACGGTGCCTAAGCTGTCATGCAGCTTATAGCAGGGTCATATTATCCAACGGACAAGATTATCACCTACCTATGTCCTGCAGGGTAAGGAGCCAAAGTACGGCCATCATTAACATTACCATGTCACTCGCCTCTGCCTTAATGGCCAATTCACAAATGAACTGTGGCCATCTTGTTGCCCCAGTCGCTCGGTCCTTCTGTTTTAGACAACAAGGTTTAATGTTCTATAACTGGAGATAGCTTGGCCCGTTTAGGCTGTCGCTAATCGCAAACAACCATGCCCATTACTCCACTTCGTTCCCCATGATGTCTATGCTCGTTCCGCACTCCCATTGGCCACATACTACTCCACATGTCAATCAACGTAAATGTAAACATGAAACCGTTTGATTTGTTTTGCAATAAATTGTGCGAAAAGACGATTTAAAGGTTGTGGAAAGACGTTTCATCTGTAAGTTTATTGCTTTTATAATGTGGTGAATTATCTATGGTAGTTCAATATGCTGCTGTCAGACAAATATTGTACGTTTTCTGTGCGTATCTTCTGCTCGTCGAGGAGTGTCATCATGGCCGACGGCGAGGTTTAATATTCTATGAACTGTCGACACTTTGGGCTACAACCCATAGTAGGCCAAGCTCGCTCCATAGCTTATATATTTCGATGGTTTTAGAGGATAACGTTTGGAAGCTATTGACACGTTAAAATGCTGTTCACATGTGTTACTGAATGCTTAACGGTCTAACAATCGCTGTCATAGGTCAGCTGACACAGGCTATTCGGAACTTTGCGAAGAACCTTGAGGGATGGTTGAAGAGTGCACTTGTTGGAGCACCGGATGACATAATCAAAATCAAGGTAAGTACGTCATAATCAGACTTGAGGTAAATGATGTTACGTTGAAGATTCGATTGTGTCCAGTTCGTTTGTCCGTTTATCCGGTCAGATATTATTGTAACCACGATATTTTATGAACGGCTGACAGGGATTATTCACTAGTGTCTGCCAGTGACCTGATTAGATTCTTGAGGTCAAATGCTTCGAATGGGCTCCGGGTCTGTTTTGTTGATTTCCGCTCTATATAAAATGTTTGTTTGCTTACTTAACTTACTTACTAATTTATTCCTTACTTATTTACTTCTTTATTTATCTACTTCTTCCATAATAGGCCCATTCCGTTTCAAGGCTGGAGGTCATAGGAGGTGACCAAACCTGGCTTTAGTGTTTAGTTTTTGTGTGTATTATGTGTTGTTGTATATTTCGTCACAGGTGCATGTTTGCTTTTGTTGTGTTAGTTTTAGTTTTTCAGTACTTAGCCAAGAGATTGGCTGTGAAGAATGTCTCCAAAGTGACCTATTTTGTGTTGGGTGGGATGTAAAACCTTAACTGAATCAGTAGCCCAGTTGTAGAAGATAATCTGCTGCACAAATCGCAGCCCAGCAAGGAGTAAATCCAGTGAACTAGTCTAAAAAGGTCGAACAAAATCTGAAAGTAGTAGATTCTGGCTGATTATCTCATACATGCTCACGGCCCTGTTTAAATGGGCTGGCAGTTGCCCCTTCATCCTGAGGTGTGATTGGTGTTTTGCTGTGTTTGTATGCACTTCCTGGCAGCAACCATCAGAATCACTCACTGACTGAGTTCATTCTATTTTCATATAACTGAGATTGCTGTTTTCTCTGTCTGTAACACTTACTGAAATCAGTGGTACAGTGATTGAGGTTTTCTAAACTTTGTTTATTTCATAAGCTGTTTATTCCATAAGCCTTCTTTGCACATGCAATGTGTTCTTGTTTCACAGCCTCTTGTGCCGTTTTCCCTGTATGGGCTCCGGGTTGGTAATGCGCCGTGATTCATGTGTTGACTTCGGTGCTATATAAATTGTTTGTTTGTGTGTTTACTTAATTTCCTTCTTTACTTTCTTCTTTCCTTATGCTTTCTCTCTTACTTATTTACTTCCTTGCTCGTTTACTTCTTGACTTAACTATCTACTTCTTCTAGAATAGACTCGTTCTGTTTCCAGGCCGAGGTCGTAGGAGGTACCACACATGGCTTTAGTTTTTTTGTGTTAATTTTATGTTGTAGTATATTTTGTTATGGACGCATGTTTGCTTTTGTCATTTGTTTCGGTTTCTCAGTACTGTGCCAAGTGATTGGCTGGGAAGAACGTCTCCAAAATGACCTATGTTGTGTCGGGTGGGATGTAAAACCTTAACTCAGACTTGTGCTGTCCAGATTGGGCTAGATTTCCCCCAAAGATAATTTTTTGGGGATAATTGGAACAAGTTATAATTTGTAGTTCAGCTACTGTTCTGTCACCCAGTCAAGAGTGAAAGCACTGAATGGAACTTAAATCACTATAAATCACCCGCTGCACTCATTTTTTCATGATCCACTGTCCTTGACTTCTATGGGAAGGCACAGAACATCCTTTATGCCTGCTTTCTGTTGCCGTAGCCGTCATCGTGTTGCATTACATTACAATAAGATGGTTGTCAGCAGTGTTGAGTTGCATGTGAACCAGGTGAACGCAGTGCGAGCCCTCGCTCAGATACTGCGTCGTTACACGTCACTCAATCACTTGGCACAGGCGGCGCGTGCTGTGCTTCAGAACAGCAATCAGATCACTCAGATGTTGGCCGACATCAACAAGGTGGATTTCACCAGCGTGCAGGTTCGTACATCATCAGGATGTCAGCTAGTTGTGACATGCACTAGTTTACCGGACATTTCCCGTAGTTTGCCAGTTGCACCTTGATCCTCTTGGGTGACCTTGACCTTGAAATTGATCTATCCTGCATCCGTGAAGCATTTGACCACATGCTGGTGCAATTGCTGCCTGTTCTCAACTGCTGTGTCTTCCTAGCTGAATTCCATCTTTCTCAGGTCCTTTACAACTGTACTTCTCGAGGTTACCACGGTCTCCCTGGTCCCCTGTGCAATCCTTCCACCTGCCATTTGTGAGCATGCTTTGGTATCTCATGTGTGTGGCACATAGCCTAGCCGGTGGAATCTTCTACATCTTATTTTGGTTGTCATGTTTTCCTTCTGACTAGTGATTTGCAGAATTACCTGTTTTTGGAACAGGGTACCCAGATTCCATTACCAGGGGACCCAGACCTGGTTTTAAATTCCTTTATAGTAAAGTAAAGTATACGTCGATTTGTATAGCGCATCGTCTTAACTACCTCTAATGTGCTCAGGCATGGATCACACAGTTTTACCTGCAAATTACACCATGCCACACCAACACCCCAGCCGCAGAACATCACCGCCCTTTGGCTGGTACTTATTTTATCATCCCACGGAGGGTAGAAGGCTGAGTCGACCTGGGTGGTTGGTTACATACAGTGCTGCCTCCGGGAGTCGAACTCGGACACAATCACTGAACCCAGTACTAACCGGGCTCAACGCTGTTGATCTCTACCAACGACGCCACCACTACACCACTCCGCCACCTTAGTAGGTAAGTAAAGTAAGTAAGTAAGTAAGTAAACGAAAACGTGATGAAATGTAAATGGCACCAAAAATGGTTTCCATATACCAAGCAACATAGCTTTGGATCAGGCATTGTGCAGCTATGCTGTCGGAAATTGAACAGTGAACTTCATAAAGACAAAAGTGCTTTAGAATACTGTCTGAAACTGATGAACAAATGCAAATACAGGCGAAAATTAGTGGTATTTTATACGAATGTGGCGGAAATCGAGGTACTGATTACCCGGATTTGGAACTGGTAATGAATTTAGACACCAGATCCGGGTATCAGGTTCTGGCTACAGGTCGTGTAATATCTTCGTTAATTTTCTTTTAGATACACTGTACACTCCGCTGAGGATTCACTTTGCAGTTTATAGACTGACTGATACATAATTTTATTATGTCTAGATGCCCTTCATGACGCCAAACACACCTGATAATTTTCTTCAGCCACTGGCTGCTGAAGAAAGGGACAAACTTGATTTAGGATAGCCGTCTGATGACAGTACCCAGTAGGTTAGGCTGTTATTTTAGTCCGTGGACAAATAAAACCAGAACGTCTGACAGTGTTAAGGCAAGTTCTTCGTCTGTATGTCTAAGTCTTAACTTTTGTTTCAGAAGTCTTGAGACATCAGTGATCCAAAGTTCGGATTGTGGGCGATGGATTAAATAAATAGTGGTAAATAACAGATTCCTTAGACACAGTTAATCATATAAGCTGAGATGGACCTGATTAGAATAATGCTATTTGAATGTACAATGTACACATCTGTCAGCAAATGTGGAATAAATTTTTTACTCCACATGTGGAAGAAATGTATTAGCTTTCATGTGTGTTTAAACACGGGGCATTTACTGGTTTTGCATGCCGCATACGGTTGCGTGTTGGCTGGTCGCAGGAGCAAGCGTCGTGGGTCTGCCGATGTGATGACACGATCGTGCATCACCTGGAGCAAGATTTCAAGAAGACGCTGCAGCAGCAGACTCCGCTGGAGCAGTGGGCTGCGTGGCTTGAACAGGTCGTCAATGATGCTCTGGCACCGTATGCTTCCAGTCCGGACTTCCCTGATAGAGCCCGACAGTTTCTTATGAAGTGGTCATTCTACAGGTTTGTGTGTGTGTGTGTGTGTGTGTGTGTCTTTGTTAATGTTGTCAATGCTAGTTAACGTCATGGACTGCAATCGCTTGGGTACGGTCTTCACCGCTGTTTGTCCGATTTTTAGTTTGACTCTTCGACAGAGTCGACCTAATAAAGCCGGTCCTAAGCGTCTGTCCGTCCGTACATACGTGCATACGTTTGTCTGTCAGTTATCTTCTCCGCCATTTACAATGGGAGCTGGCAACTGACCACAGAGTCTCAAACTAGGGCGTTCGTTCGTTCGTTATTGCGGGCAGGGGTCCAGCCTACTCTGGACCCCAGCGCTGAGACCTTTATGTCGGTCCAATGCGCCACCCAGGAAGAGGAGGGTAATTGGTAGGTGTGTGCGGTGTATGTGTGTGTTGTGTAGGGTGGAGGAAGGGTTAAGTAGGCGTGAGCAGCTTGTCAGGTATTTTTAAGTGCGCCCCCTCTAGGCGTGGCCAGGTCAAGGTCTGGCTAAGCCGGGACTGGCACTTATTCAGTGCCAGCCCTGACCGGCATTTCTTCAGCGCCTGGCCACCTGACTGACACTTCTTCAGTGCCTAGCCAGTGGGCGTAGCCACATCTATCTGCTTCGGCTCTCACGTCGGCGCGACTGATATCTTGACGCTGCTAATCAAGGCATCAGCAACGGTCACAGTTTATAGAGGACAC
>Ga0209363_1001908_pt1 | contig 10513 bp, 12 predicted proteins | sample WorMetexBAHAMAS3_FD_187385 | JGI IMG/M metagenome (GOLD analysis project Ga0209363, IMG submission 187385) | Marine gutless worms symbiont microbial communities from Max Planck institute for Marine Microbiology, Germany - Inanidrilus exumae... | ecosystem: Host-associated > Annelida > Digestive... | reverse complement strand
ACCCCATACTTACTCGCTTACTTGTTTAACCTAATGTTCTAAAGAATGGAAGGGAACCTAGAGGAAACTTACTTACTCATTAGCATGCATTCTATTATTATTTACTATGCCTAACATTACTCCATATTTCACCTATCTACGTGGGTGTGACCATTTCAAACTCTTTCTTGACATTCAAGTATGTAACATTGACCTTTATGGTGTAATACAAACGAAATAGTATATTCAAATTTACCATCTTCATTGCTGCTGGAATTCACACACTGCTATCCAGCTCCAGCTTCTTCCTCCCTTCGCTCCTCTGTGACACACACAGTGACATATGTAACATCACACTATATTGTTGAGAGTAACTTATCATGTAAATTTCGTATGTGACCTAAGTTTGTTAATAATAAATATTTCGTGCCAGTTATAGCAATAATAACAGTAGAAACCTTGCCAACCTTGACCCTAAGTGACGTTATTCATCACAGATAGCCATGGATACGACACAAGAAAACAGCCATTCATCTGCTTAATCAGTATGTGACATAAGTAAAATATTACTTGCCGAGAGCAAATATCATCTAAGTAAAATACAACAAAACTTATTTGCCAGATGTTTGAAACTAGCTTAGGATTTCTACTCCAGTAGCAATATATTGTCAAGACCAGGTGAAAAAAGGAAAGTTGATGAACTGACAGTTATTGTTTACATACTGGCAGGTCTTATATCTCCTTAACAGCCTCACCAAGAAAGCAATTCATAACAATGACCATCCAACGAGCATTGTTAAGCAGCAGAAACCTGCAGTAAATAAACTAGTTAACTGTCTAAATGGCGATGATGGACCTCCGTAGTCGTGTCTCAATTCTGTGCCAGTGCTGATGTCACACAATGCAAATAAAAGCACTCTTTGTTTGTCCATTACGTACATAGCTTTCGGTATGCAATTCGCATACCTTCTAGGAGAATCGTTGATATATTTTGCCATTCGATCCATATTTGATGCATCAATGCTGAAGAATAAAGACATAAACAAACTGGACATGCGAAAAGATGGTGCAAGTTCTACCATCACATACAAAATGTATTACCTATAGCAAACATAAAAGTGTGGCATGGGTTTGCATAAGATTCGCAAAACAACGACAAATGTGTCATGGGTTTGCACAAGCTTCACGAAACAAGTTTTAAAATTTTATGGTCAGTGCTGTGTCACCAAATAATAAGCCAAAGTATGATAGAAGTGTAAATACCTCTCCAGTCTCCACTTGCCCACTCTACGACAGCAACTTCTAGCACAGCACCTGCCCTACTACACTGTGTCTCAAAAAATGTCATTACTTTGTCTAGCTATAACTTTGACATACATGAACCGATTTTCACAATATTCGGCAGAAATGTTACTAATGAAGTACACAATCAAAAGATGCTTTATTTTCCCACCTCACTTAACCAATGCTTCTTCACTACCGTGTGAAACCGGAAACCGAGAAATTACATCTTTTCACTTAAACACTGCATGCTGTTTTGCCAACAAACACATAAAACATACTAAAATATCATCTGGTCATATCTGAACCACCATTCACGGTCAAAACTATTGACTGTATGCACCAGCCAGGACTTACCTAGAAAGGGAGCATAGCATCCAGTAGCATCCTGCAGTGTGTTTCCCTCATGCTTGACATTTACGAAGTCTGTCACACTGTTGGTCGCTGTGCTCAAAATGGTTGTTGATCTTCGTTAAGCCTGGAACTAGTCGGCAGAGGAACATGTATCAAATCAAAGCAATTAAATGACAAACAAAATTTTTCTGTCGTAACCGGTACATGAACTAAAAGGACCAAAATATTCCCCATGTGAAACGCTGAAAAACTAGCCTCTAGGTAGTAGAATGCATGATCTTTTCGGCACAATGTCATATGAGGTTGGGTATTCTTCGGATAATTTTCAACATATTCTAGTGATGCCGCTAATGTGTCATGAGGTAGAATGAAATGTGAAATTCGGCAGTTAATTAACATTTGAACCGCAGTGAAAAGTGCATCTACCTCTGCGATTTGAAAGGTAGCGTTGCTCAAAACTTGCATATTCTTCGCCCACAACGTCATGCCAGACGTATCCCATCTCGTTTCAACCATCTCTGACCGCAGATCTCTAATGGAGTTTCGAAACGTGCCTAATATAGTACAAACATTGTCCAAGTCAGCTAGCTGAGTTTGAAATGCTGCCGCTAAACTCCGTGTTCCATCTCTCCAAAGACAGGCTGAGTCTAATATGCCACCTTCAATCTGTTCCAAGATATTTATCACTGTGTTTAGTTCGTCTTTCGTTGCTAACTCCGTTATCTTTGGCAGGGAATCCATTAAAAACCCGCGTCACGCGCGTCGTTTGCCGCGTGGTAGGTCCTGAACCAGATAATGTATTGATCTGATCTTTTTTGTCAAATACTTCTCCGTCTGTACGCGTATATCACGGATAATATCCAAAACCATGGATATTTGAAGACATGCCAGTGTAACGGTGTTTCACCACACAGTGGCGGGTCAACCCCGTTACAGTACGGTACACCGTGGTTGGCTCGATGCACAACCGAGATGAACGAGATGGTGAGATGAACGCCGACGTCCCGTCGGGTCTGTGTCTGTTTTCACGTTTAGTTTTTTTAGTTAGAATGTTAGATATGGAAAAGCGACAGGCAAATTTTACCAGTGAAGCATAAAATAAAAGCAAAGGCAATTGCTTAATGCTGTTAAAGTTAAAAATGCAGAAAAAACATTTACAAGTAAATTCAGTTACTGATAACATTATTTGTGTGGGTTTTTTCAGTGTCCAACACTATCAGTATTAAGTTTGTGAAGCATCCAAAGTGCATGGAACGGGTGAAGATAGGCAGTTCTCGGCGGTCTTTTCAGTTTGTAGAAAATGATTCAACTCGGCGACTTATGGGTATAATAGAAGTATGCCTAAATCTGGCATTGGGGCTTTATGTGCATCGTGCAACATTATGGTCACGCTTTGTTACATACTTGCGTCCTTTGGTGAGTGGTGACTATTATTGACGTCACGTTACACGTATTTCCTGCCGCTGTTTGTTAATAAATTTAGCGATTTAACTTTATTTATTCCAATACCATCGTTAAACACCTAAAACGTGATTTGAGATTTTGTCATATGATATGTCATAGGTGTTTTGTGAATTGGTCATAAGTTTGTAGTAAGATTTTGTCTTAAGATATGCCATAAAATTATCTGAAGATGTCTGTGAATCGGGCCCCTGGAGAATATGAACATTCAACTATATCTGTTAAATTTGCCTACACAGCAATGCAAAAACGTGTTTAATAATAACTAGCGGATTCACCTTTACACCCGTCTATTGATTACACACTGTGTGCTCTCCTGCTTCGATCGTCTGCTCCTTATGGTTAACCTAGTCCAGGCCACTGCGGCAGACCTTTACCGACTAGTAGATTTATGTTAAAAGTTATTACTACAAACTGCGTTTTGAACAAACGCTGCGACGTCGATGTCCCCCGGCTGTCCCGTCCATACGGCTTCTCGAACCAGATGACCAAGGGCAAAGCGTCGCAGGTTGTTGGGATTGATCCATCGACACGCCCGGCGTTGGTCGCCGTCACCTTCAAACAAATGCGGCGGAAGGCAACGGTGATATCGTCGACACTCGGGATTGTCCGTGCAGATACGGCATAGGTCTCCCGAGGCGGACATGCCGCAGTTCGTACACGGTTGCGTAACTGCAACATACACACTCGCTACGATTAGTAAAATTACTAAAATGTGTAATATATAACTACCAAAATATACAATAAAATATAATTAAATGAATAGTTTTAAGTTTTATATACTTACCATTTTGTGCTATGTTGGTTTGATTCGTAGCCTCATGCAACTGGTCCCATTCGTCCACCTCCGCAGCAAGTTCTGTACACCAAACAGATCACACTATGTTACGTAAATGTCCAAGACTCGTGGATTGAGTGGCTCTATCTTTGCCTGCACTTGCTTCCCTTTGCTATTGGGTTTACCAGCTTGACGTTTGCTACATTTGACAGGGTACCAAATAAGCATCGCTGTTAGAAACTGAGTGTATGACTTCATATCAACAAAAATGGCATTTCAATTACTGACTTTTCTCCATGGCATAGATCCATTGTCTGGACCATAATTTTTTTTTGCTAGCTCGCGTCTGTCAGGTACTATTAAGCCAAATCTGTCGAAGTCGACGTTTTCTGAAGTGGTGAGTCACTTTGAGCACAAATTTAGGTAAATTTAGGTAGATCTAGACTATATGAGGTCGTCGCCCACAATCCATCTATGGACCGTTAGATAGAGGAATGATGCGACAAACGCTACAGAAAATTAGTTCAAATTAAATAGTTTAAAGTCATTTATCGACGTAGACGATGAAAGTCTGATTTTTTTATACTGGTCTTGTAACATAATCATGCTGTCGACAATGGCAATAACAACAACTATTTATTTTTGCGTTGGTTAAAAACTTTATAGACAGCAATACTGCTCTTAAAAATGAATACACATAACGGATCTGTTACAATCTGACCGCGTTTCGTCCGGTTAACATGTCGAACCAATCTGTAGCTGCGTCTTTCATGACTACTGGCAGGAATGCCAGCTTATTTTCGTCCGACATGTTACGGAAGTTGGTGTACTTATTGAAGGAGGAAAACCAAACCTCAGCGTCCTCCGACGGTAGTCCTCGGAACACTGCCGGTGCAAACGACGTGTCGATGATCGGCGGCATCGCCGGCGGCGGATGCGGTTGTCGTGGAGATGGTTGTTGTCGACGACGCCGACGACGGAAGTGTTGCGTCGGAAACTTGAATACGTTGGCGGCGGGCGGCACAGAGGACGGAGCAGACGACGGCGGTGACGTAAATGTCGACGCAACGAACAGCTCAGTAGCGGACCCACGGGTCGACAACGCCGGAGGTTTGGCGAACGGATCGTTGCTCGGGCGCGACATTCACGTTCTTTTCAGTCCAGACCTACATGCAGAATGTCATAGATGTGCTTCACAATACGCCCGAAATTGAACTGCGTCCCGCCGTGCGAGTAGTAATCACGAGCGAACAGGAGTGCAGCTGGCTGACCGTATGACTGTTCATAGTGGTACATATATTGATACCACAACGCTAAACTACCCGACGGCCGGCTTCCACTACCAAATACGTTGCGGACTGACCGTGATCCTGTATGGGTCCGAAACGATACAGCAAGGTGCAGTCCGGATTGTACGTTCTGAACGGTGGAATCACTTCGTCAGGCTCCGGCTCGTATTCGTACTCAATATCGAAGTCGATGTCGTCGACGTCAGCTGACGGCGACGAATCGTCCGGCTCCGGCTTCGATATGTCCTCAAACTGTACACTATGAGACTGTACTGGCGTCAGATATGTCCTCGTATTCAATAGCCGGCGCGGCCTGCGGTTCCGCATCGTCGTCGATGTCCGAAACGTCGTCGAATACAATGTCCGGCTGCTGTTCGTCTATACGCCGATGCGGGGGGGGGCGCTCGTCGCACAGTCCCATGAAGATGGTAGCAGTCTAAAACTACTCTTCGAGACGGTATCTTGTGAGAATATCGACGCCGAACGTTATCCTCGTCTTCATCTTCGATCACTATGTATCCTAACAGCATGCACAAAAAACTGTAGTAACCGCACGACAATTTATTTTTGCTATTAATTATTTGCACCATTGCTGCAACTACGTATTCTGCACCATAATATACTACCGATTCTGACTAACAAAAAGACAACTCAACTATTGCAAGCGAGAAACAGTATATAGTACAGCAAGTGACGATCGCTCTAGCAACTATCGTAGCGAAGTGATTCACATGCTAGGTACTCAAGTTTATATACCCTTATGAACGTATGTTGTTGCCTAAAAAGGAGAAACACGTTGCTTCCGAGCCGGCAAACTCCACCTCGGAGCGGTCCACATATTTTTTAATGTTTTTATACATATCATTATGTAAACGTGGTATCGGGCCATCGGCTCAGTCTTACATAAGGAACATTGACGTCACTCGGGCCACTAGCCTGAGTTCCGCTGACGTAAGAATGACTGTATTTATGTCTTTTTGCATTCGTACAAACTCGTTTATTGTTTGAGCTGTCAACCCACGGAATTCTAGTGATAACCTAACCGTTCGTGTAATGCCATTTATATTGTCAAGCGTTCGTCAGTCTAACTTCAGTCTGGCTACCTCCATAGCTATACACCGCATACAGTTACTGTCTAAATAAGCAAACACTTGCGTGTCGAAGTGTGCTGCAAATTCATGGCACTGAAACCGCGTTCACACTCCGCTGAAGCAATGTAAAATATTTTTTTTAAATGCGTTTCATGTTTTGCCAACTCTGGAAAACGTAAGAAAATTTCTTCAAAAACCTAACGTTTATCCAGCCAAAACAAAACGAAGTTGTTTTGTTTTGGGTTTTTTTCAGCGATTCGTACATGTGACACAAAACAAAAGTAGGCGTGGCTTATCTGTCAATCAAAGTATTAACTTCGCTTAGCAACAGATAAGTTGCATGTGCTGGGAAACACACCACCTCGACCTTCCTGCTACTCGTCAATTCTAGAAACTTAATATTGTAGGTGTGCATTGAGTGGTCACCCAATATTAGCAAACGAGGTTCTCCGTCGTCTGGAGTGTTTGAGAGAAAACACTCCACGCACTTAACGGACAGTTCGCTGGTAATCCATCCATTATCAGAACATATAATCAAATGTGTTTTCTGGAGAACCAACACACCACTTATTTCGAACTTTCTTAGCCTTGAAGATTACCGTTGGAGGAGCGTACTCCCCAGCAGCATTGAATGCTGCGAGTACTGTGGTGCTTACAATCATATACACATCACATCACAGCGGTTTGTCTATTTACGTTGATGCGCGATAATGTCCATATGCCAGTGAATGTACACCGTCATCCAAAATATATCGCTTGTCGTCATACGATGATAAGCAAATTTTAGAGTTTTTGACTGTATGTATCACATGATTTCGTGAGTGGAAGCACATAAATTCTGCAGAGGTACATGTTTTATTCTCTAGAGTGTGCAAAAACGTGATGGTTTACATGTTTTTTAACGTATGACTTTTATACCTTTGGCGGTAATTTTAGACCGGGATCTGGACACCAACAACGAATACATCTTAGATCTCAATCCCACAAACTCCACGGGGGCGATTCTATTACACTCATCTTTAAACTTTCCTAAAATCTTGGCGTTTTTTGGGCTGTACAGGTCTTTTATTGCATCGTGTTCACTGTCGTTTGGATAGGAGCTGATGTCTTGCTGGTCGGAAATAGTCATCATGTCTTTGTAAACGTCTTCGGTCTCTATGTGGGAGAGATTGTGATATGGCATAACCGTACAAATTATCAGCATCGAAATAACAAATATATGACATAGGTTGAGTCTCGTCTAGTCCGTCTTTTGTGTATCTGTTACAGACAACCGATACGCCACCTCTGATACTGTTTTCAATAAACAAGTGCATGTCTGGATCTGTGAACAGATCCAGTTCAGATTCAGTTTTACTTTAGACATCTTCAGACAGGCTTGAAATGACAGACCAGGGGTGGTATAGAAATGCGATGGGTCTAGACCGTAATTTTTGAGGCACATATCTCTTAAAATTTTCGAGGATGTCGGCTAACAGCAAAACATCCGTAGTCAGGTATGCGTCATGGTAGTCTCTTAATGTCTTACAACCAAACGCCGTCCACGCTTCTTGAGCTCTGCGGTAGTCGTCGTCTGTGATGTCAGATTCATTTAGAGAGCTGTGGAATTTGTCTTTGGGTGGGAGACACGTTTCTTCGAATTTCGACGGAGAGAATTTTGATGTGAATTTGAATGTGCCTACGAGTTTATCTAGTGATGCATTTAAAAACTGCAAGCTATCTAAAAATCTCAGTGAGCCTATCTGGAATGCAGTGAATTAGGTGTCCATCATAATTTTTCATATCGTGAGCCACTATAGGAATAAAGAACTCCTGTCATCAAATTCGGGTCACTTTCTCTTACGATACTTCAAAAGTAAGTTACAATTTCGACAGATGGCCTCGAGAAAGCGGCCTATGGTATGGTCGTGATGTCTTACCTTGATGTGTAATTGTTTGTCAAAGTCGGTGTTACAATGTGGGCACGTTTTCGCGTTTTGATATTCCGTTTTCTTCTGATCAGTCAGTGGCAACATATCCATTTGTATGCTCAATGTTTTGCTTTGACGTCATATGTCAGTGTCTGGTGACATGGAAGGCGAGATCGAAACAATGTCACCCATGTGACTCTCTGTAATGGTCGTTGTATCTTCATCATCTTCGGCGTCGTTTTCTTCGTTATTTTCCGATTTATCCGTTGTCTCAAACGTCATCACTTCTGTCACTGTCACTGACGGCTCCCAAGTCTCTGGATATAGTAATACGCTGCATTGTTTAAAGCTTCTCGTTTTTCAGCTGCATCTTCGAATATTTCTATATCTGGCACTGAGACAATTCTGGTTTGTTCATCACTGTTTATGAAAATGAACGGTAGCTGTATGCTGTGAGCCGTCGCCGCCATGGCATCTCACTAATGCTTTCTACTCGGTTTCTTGTTTATATTCTACTTTTGAATTGGCTTTGAGACCCACTAATGTTATGAGGTCGATTCGGAGGAGTCTACCTAAAACTGTAATTTTGAAATTATTTTTTCAACTGAAAACTAATTTACATCTACAACATTATATTTTACACGTGCTTCACTTAATAATTTCGAATGAAATCTTTAACATTTTCTCACGTTCTGTTAGATCAGCATGCATGATGCTCAATACACTTTTCAATTTCACATTTTCCTGGCAGACGGTTGCTCAAAAAAGTATTTAGCAAAAGCTCTGCATCTGTCCACAGAGTTCGTTTCATCCTTCTTGCTTGCACTGTCACAGATATAAAATTTTCAGTTTTTTTATTAACAGTCACTGTAATTCATAATAAATCACAATCAGAGATGATTACTGGTTGAAAATATGGGAAACAGCAGCAGCATACAGTGCGGCAGAAAAATTTCAAATGATGATAACATACTATAAGACATAAATCTGGGTATAACAAATATAACTGTAAAGTTAATGTGAGTGCAATATTTTATCTTGCAGTTTCCTACCTTCCATTATATTAACTAATCTGCCAGACAGCTTTGATGCAAAACTGACATGGCACTAAAATATGCTTGTGCAACGTGAGGTGATGTTACTGCACCTCTCTGGAATCGTCACATGGGGTGCTTTGTTTTAGCTAGCACTAGAATGCACTTTTACTGCCATTTTGGAGGTCTCCCATTAGGCTAACCTTCAGTCATTCGACAGTGGCTCTTGCCTTAGCCAGTGTAATGCTAGAGCCTTGATGTGCTATGTGTGCCATGTGGATGATGCGCAAAAAGTTGTCAAAAATGACGAGCGTCTGAATGTGCTGTCCAAGACCAGCTGATTCTGCAGATGAAGTCTTAGTAGGATCAGACAGTTCTGCTAGAGTCTTGACAGTTGCAGCATAATTCGTTTTGAAGGCGATGAAATTTGTTATATAGGTAGAGGTCCACGACTGTTGCACGATGGTATGCCGTATGGCTGGATCCAAGTTCAAGGTCAAGGTCACTGCGGCGATTGTTAACTTTCAAAAACACATGCTATGCACGTATTTTTTAGACAGCGCGACTGTTTTCAGTAAATGATAAGTTGTGATTTAGCTGTTTGTTGAACAAAGTCTTCTATGCCCAGATCCATCCCATTTCTAAAGTACCCTATCCACATCTACATCGACGTCTCTGTGGACGTATGCAAATGCCAAACCATTCAGTCAGTCTTCTGATGTCGGTAGACTATATTGATTGCGTTTTTTGTTCTGATGAACAGACATACAGTATTGTTCATGATGATTGTCTCTGTCACAAAGCACACATGGCTGTTCTCCTGTTATCGATGTTTTTGCTCCTTTTAGGATGTAACTCTTTCCTGTCATCAATAACTGTTGTTGGTACGAAACATGTCATTATGTTTGATTTCACATTGATGACCGTCTGCGCATAAGATTTATCTCCAGACCTCAGCTAAATATCGAAATCCACAAAAACATGATTGAGACATGATTGGAATTTCTACAGAACCAAAACTGTCACGAGAGTTCTCAACAATGAAATCAACAGAGACATTTTCACAAGGTGTAACAACTGAATCGGCACTCATAACATTACAGTACATGTGGTCTAATGTAATAACTAGAGATTGAGCAGCTGGATTCACGTCGTCTGGATTCATGGCACATCATAGTAGCAAATAACGGAGAGAACGACGCCAGGAAGTAGAAATAAGTCACATTTGTGACGTCCCAGGATGGGAGTGGAAGTTACGTTTTAGATACAACCACGCTAGAATCGTATAACCACGAAAATCTCATGACGTCTTAACCAACGTCTTACGTTTTTTTTT
>Ga0209363_1001907_pt1 | contig 10515 bp, 3 predicted proteins | sample WorMetexBAHAMAS3_FD_187385 | JGI IMG/M metagenome (GOLD analysis project Ga0209363, IMG submission 187385) | Marine gutless worms symbiont microbial communities from Max Planck institute for Marine Microbiology, Germany - Inanidrilus exumae... | ecosystem: Host-associated > Annelida > Digestive... | reverse complement strand
GCAGGTATATCGGACATTATCTTTCCTCAAGAATTAATACTCATTAAATGTTAATATTTCTAATATAATCTTACCTTAAAGGCGCGATATGACCTACATTGTGCTGAAAGCGCCGTTAAACTCCAATCAACCAACCGTTTGGGAAAATCCGTGTGAGGGAAGCTTATGATTTGGGGCTACACCACTGTTTAGTAGACTTGTGGTCTGCCTCGTATTGCCTGTTTTAAAGATTTTGCTGCTTATTAAATTATCATGAAAATTTTCATAGAATATGGGGTGAAGGGGAAAGGTCTGGTACCTTGAGTGAGAGGTCCCCCGAATGCTTCTTTTGTGTTTTACCTAAGAGAAGCATTCCAAGCCAGACCAACATAGAAAAGATATTATACAACAAGAGTCGTTAGGCGCTGATATGTTATAGGAACTGATGAACAACAATTACACAAGATATCACATTGAACTGATAAATAGGTCTACGTGGTGGTTGGTTAGTTTTCACCCTGTCGTAAGCGCTAGCGTAATAACTTAAATGAGCCTTCCAAATCCTTCCTCATTTGGGTCGTCGCTGAACAAAAAGGCAACGAGATCGGGAGTTTACTGTATCGTTGGCCATCCTTAACTTGACGGAACTAAATGTCCACCCAATTGTCCCCGATATAGCCTATTTTTGTACTGAAAGGGGACGTTAATCTCCCAACCAGCCAACCTTTGTAGAATATTCACTGTCGTTTACATGATGTGGGTCATTACCGTACCCACATCATGTAAACGACATCATGGGTAGGAGTGCCGCGAAGAGTCGGGGAAATAATTAGGGTATCTCGGTGCGTATAGATCGGTCGCCGTGAGTCATGTGGGTGGGGACAGTTCATGGGCATGCATGCTGACCATGGGAATAAAGAAGACAAAGGTACCGTAGAACAGCCACCGCGAAAGCGAAACGGTGTTCTTGACTTTAGAGATTGTAAAGTAGGCAAGAAACACAAACAGATTACACGGCAATGTCAGGACGGCCCAGGCGCTACGATAAAAGTAAGCGCGCAAATCTGTTAATTCGTATCATACGAGTTAACAGATTTGCAGTCGTATCCCAAAATGGTAGAAGACACACGGTTTGTATTAAAGGCAAATAAGAAGTGGCATCGCATAGGCCTACATTCTATCGAACAGTGACATTGCCGGTAACCCCACACTAGATCACCCATATTTACAATTTTTGGGTCTTCTTTCGTATCTCTGGAACGGCTGACGATAGAGTCGTCAAATTTTGTACACAGGTAGGCTATATCAAATGTTAGCCTTGGAATGACCTCGTCGGTACGTACATCTCCAACTCTGGACAGCATTCGTTCTATGTCGCGGCTCCGAAGGCCTGGAATGAACTGTCGAACTGGCTGCGTAACATTGAGACAGTCGACGCTTTCAAGACTGCACTACAAACATTTCTGTTCAGACTGACTGTTTAACACTTTTACACGACCTTGTAATGGCATCCCATGTTACGGCGCGTTAGAAATTGTCTTGGCCGCAGCCGTGAGAGCTAGCGAAAAAAAGTTCAATTATCACTAATAGGAAGTCGACAATGTGTTTTCCATCGAGCCATGGATGAACCCTCTGCGTTGCCCCTAATTATAGTCACCCTGAGGGTCATGCAGCGTTTAAGTTAAAAAAACGCAAGGTCCAGTTTTCCTGTTTCGCAAGGTAATGCCGAAGCACTAGTTAGGTGAGGTGGAAAATAAAGCATTTGATTGCTTGCTTTTTCTGCCAAAAATTACCAAAATCGGTCGGGGTCGGTTCGTGTGTGTCAAAGATAGAGCAAACACGTTCGTATCTGTGAGACTATGGGTGTCGGCTCACAGGTTGCTGTCAGTTGCTGGAAATCACACGCAGAAAGTTGTCGGTCGAGTTCTTCACTGCATGATATTGGAAGAAAGCTTGAGACGAGTTCGGAGAAAACAAGCGTTTCACTAAAGTCTGTCGGCGTGCATCTGTGAGGAAGACTTGTGAAGTCTGCGCAGAAAACGAACGAACGACAGCAGCTGCTGCGGTTGAAGTTGGACGTAAGACGCCGGCTGGAGGGTCGGTTGTAGGCAGACCTTGTGCCATACGACCTGCGAACGCCGATTCATCATAGACATACGGTATACGACGAACATTTCCGGTGCCTGCGGAATGCCGGGAGACGAGAGAGGCTGCGGTATGATTTGGCGCGCGTCAGTGCACGCTAGGTTACTCATACAGTGCCTGGAAGAGACTCTAGGGATGCACGAGTAGACGTGCGCACAAAATTACAGGACAGTGTGCATGAATAGGGCGGTAATAACGAAATTCGATGTCAACAAGTGTTAACAAAGTAATTTGGCAAGAGGTCGCATCGTCGTCTTGCGGGGGCGAATGAATTCGTTCGATCTTGACAGCGCATCTAATATATGGTTCCTTGAACCCACATGAGTCAGCCCCCAAACGGCATCTCGATTGGTTCAGCTGTTTTTGCACAGCTCACTCGTGCGATATCTGTAGCAACAGGCCGCATCTCACGCACTGCGTGCAGGTGATGCGGCCTAAAAATGAAGATGAAAAAATGAACCAAAATCAACCAAGGCAGTCGGTTGGTTGCGTGGCACAGCGGTAGAACGCCGGTCTTTGGCCGCGAACTTTCCCTGTCCTGCGCTCGAGCTGTAGCTGATGGGTGACCACTTAAGTGGGTAAACCGTCCGCTATAGGTCAACCAACCAGGCCAATTCAGCCTTTCATCCCTTCGTGGTCGACCTTCGATAGATGAGTAGTAAGCTGCAATTGGATGTCTTCTACCTGAGTTAGTGGTGGCGCTATCTGGTGAACGCTTACGAAGGAAAGGCAGGCATGGTGTATTTGCAGATAAAACTGTGTGATCCATGCCTAACTGAGCGCTTTGAGATATACGTAGTATATAAATGGCGCTATATAAATACTCTTCCTTTCCTTTCCCTTCCTTACTGTTAAATTAATAGCACAATGTGAGATTTCGGCGGCTTCATGTAAAATTAAGCGGTAATCGGATAAAATGGCTGCCGAGCTAACGTCATAGGTGGCTGATGGCCGTTACTGACTATGCTGTTATCGGGTGCCTGAGAACTGTCTGTATTTTGTTATTTATCGCCATATTCGTGCAAACGTTTAATAAAAACAAATATTCACTGTATGCTGTTTTTCTGTGCTACTTGATGGCGTTTGACTGTCAAGAATTAAAAGGATTACTTACTTACTTACTTAAACGTTCAAAGTTTTCGTGTACACGTTTATTAAATTACACGATAGGTGCATCCCTACGGGACTGACCGATACTGCGAACGGAGGCACGGTGAAGCTGGAATTCTAGGCATCGATGGACTGGGGCCCAATGGGAGTTAACTGCCGTAGACTCCGATGGGTAAAACCATTAGGGTACGAGCTATGTGGGGAATATTCGCCTTCTAATTGAGAATGGTAGGAATATAAAAACAAGTGACGAAAGTAATTTGGCAAAAGGCCACATCGCGGCTGCAAATGGATTCGTCCGATCAATACCCTCATCTAATGCATGGTTCTTTGGACCCACGTACGTCAGCTGCCCCCACAACCCCCCAACGGCATATCGGCATCGTTGAGCCATTTTGCACAGCACATCGGGTGACCAACACACAGACACACGTGCGACTCTGTGGCAATGCCCCGCATCCATGCACTGCGTGCCTGAAATACGTTTTAGACCGCATGCGATGCGGCGTAAAAAAGTAAAGGATGCTATAGCCCATAAGGAGCGTAGGCAATTGCTCATCTGCCTTTCTTAGGCCATTGAGGCCGTAGGTGGACATACCACACAGTCTGTTGTCGAGAGAGATGTTGAATGTTAGTGATGCCTGTGCATGTGTGCTACAATATACGTTTCAGTCAGTCAATCGGATATGTACATCAACAAGTTAGAAGAGATACCACAGCAGAATAAAATGCAATCCGTCTCAAATTATACTCAACAGCAAAATCATGGTGACTGACTGTAACAGCAGTGCCTGAAAGTCACTTTGTGAGCCAACCTATGGACTTAAGACTTCGTTCGCTTGATGACTGTTTTCCATGGGACGATTTCGACGTCCGCAAGTCCATTCCTAGATGAACACGACCGTGGGCTGCCGCCAGTGGTATAGTAGGAATTTTTAGAAAATGGGAACACAAAATCGTGCACCACCACTCCTAAAATTGTAATATCGTACTTCGCTCAAGTGTGTCCACCGAACGTGAGTGTTGAATGTGAATTAATCAATATTTCTGTTAATAATTTTTAGAATTTTCCAAACGGACAGACGCAAATGTCTCCATAAATATAGCACTGCATCGGTTGAACGGACCGACGATGTACGAATGCGGCTGATATTTCAGCCGGCTTTATTACAGACGGTTCGACGGTGTGCAGCATCGCGCAGCGTGCGCTGAGCGACGGTGTCCATTCTAAAACAATGCACTGAATGCTCGCCTGCCCTCCGGCGCAGTGTTCCGTCTTTATACTTAGCCACCTCTCGTCGACCTGTTGCTGAAGCCCACGGTCGTTCGACGCTAGACATCAGCTCACCAACTGCGCTGAGTCAAACTGAACGTCTAGCGTTTCGACGAAGAACGCTGCGTCATCAACGATGTTAACGCGCGCATCCATCATATTGCGATCCTTCCATCCATTATGGAATGCCAGTGCGTAGAATGGAAATGCGGTATGCCAATTTTATCCGATTCGTGCCAAAAATCGGTTACCATAGCAACGTCCCTTGAGCGAAGATCGGATTGATCGTGCACACGCATATAATGTGCCTATACTGCAGATCGGTCCAGTACATTCTGATATTATTGGTCTCCAAGGGGACCGCCAAAAAAGCTAAAAGTGACGGTGTAACGGGAATAAAAAGGCTAAAAGCAGCTGTAACATCTCATTTATTTTATTTTATTCATTTGTTTAACCCAGACATCGCCAAGTCGATAATACAAGTACATGTCTACTATATAGTGCTATAGGCCTACTTTGTTTGTTTCTAATTAAGGACTTCCTGACTTGACAACATTTCGCACCTGCATATGATCGACTGCCGCAGCTTGTTCACGAATTCTTTGACGCATTTCAACTGTCGATTACGCTTAATATCGACTTGCTGGGGTTTACGACGCATCACACACTATGAAAGAACTACACCGTGTCCGAAAAACATGCCATTTATTATTGCCGCTAACTTTGCCAAATGCTGACCGATTTTCATTCTTTCACCGACAGACTTAGCAGTAAATTCAGAGTAAAGCGATAATAAAATATCCTACCACCCCTCAAATGCGTCGCTATATACCTTAAGAAATGTGTCGGTTCAGAAATAGCCATGCTCTATAGCTGAGTGGAGCGAACTGCCATGCAAATAGCAAAACTTAGCCAACTGACGAAAAGATACTTACAGTGGTCACATCGAAAAACGGTAATAATCACCAACTGTACGCAACTGCAGCAACCAAGAAGAAAGACATCACGACAAAACGTTTGCGTACACGATCAACGTTCAGACAGTCACTGATGGCATCAGTCTGCGAGTCACAAGTGGTCGAGAAAACACCAGTTTGATATTAATTTTGTCGATAATGGAGTTGCAGGTTATTGAGGGCTGCTATCGTAACGTAATGCTGTTATAACAGTTACTGCCCGCCATGCGTTAGATCTCCAGCGAGTTCTTCGTCTTTTAACAGGACGGTGCAATAGCGCTTGAAATTGAGGCAGTCGACTTTCTTGCCAATAACGTCGCCAGATATAGACTTATTTTAACAATTATTTCAAGACAGACTCAGCAATAAATTTGTAACAAAGTATTAGTTAAAGATCCCACTATTCCTTAATCACCTTGCTACACTACTTGTGATTTATCGTTTCCGGTTGTTGCTGTTTTTCTCACATTAATATTTCACACGGCAGTGTAGCGACGCATTTAAGGGGTGGTAGGATATTTTATTACCGCTTTCCTACAAATTTACTGCCAAGTATGTCGGTGAGAGAATTTTGTAAATCTATCCGTATTTGGCAAAGTTACAGGCAAAAATATAGTGGCACCTTTTCCGGACACCGTGTTTATATGTTCGATGTTGCTCGCACTAGTGATGTTTGAGCTCGGTTTCATGGCATGACAAACACAAATTTCACTTTCGCAATTACCATATAGCAAATCATACATAGTTATATATGAAGTACCTATAATCGCCTCAGGGACTGAAGGGCGTGTATCATGTTGTGTAACAGATCGCTCCGATATAGATAGGCCAAGTGTGTTGAGCACGCAATAGCATGGCGCGGATTGGCGCCATGGTTTTATCGGCAATCGATGTATATGCACCTGTATATTTATCGTAGCAATTCATACGTTTGTCGTTAATGTGTGCAATAATGGAGTTTCCTGTTATTTTTAGTTATTATTACTTTTTGTTTTGTTTTGGTTCCATATCGACGATGCCGTATATTAAACTGGCTGTTCGTTCGTCGGTTTTATAGCATACTTTACAATTTAGCTATCATATCGTATTAACTTAAAATATGAGTCAAACGACAAGCTATGTTAACGGTATACAAATTTTGTAACTATTTCAGTTCTTGAGAAATGTTAAATTCTGTAACTGCGTATCACGCCTGAGAGTTACGCTTGCCATGTGACAAAATTAAAATTATTTTCACAGCTGCGGTTTCGCTAAAAGTCGATAGCGAACTTGGTGCTGACAGTCTGACGAACAGATGCTATTAAACAAGCAAACCGTTTTGTTTCGCTACGTGGCCAGAGCCGTTATTATGTCGGCTAATCGACCCCTGCGTATTCTTGTTATCCAGCGCAGGTATTGACCTCAAATGCGACGTAATCATATATTGTGACCACCTACCAACTACCCGGCTCGGTGTTACAAACTACTCAGACATACATACCAAGGATGAAAACTTCATCCTATTGACCTCACCGTGCAGTATAACGCCGCTGACGGAAGCCCGGAACTCCCTGAAGCGTTGCATCTGAGGGGCGTAGCCGCCGTCAGTCGTTGACGTCAATGCGAGTCAGGCCTGCTGAACATTCGGCCTCCATTAGTATGACCTAAGTAGATTCTGTGGATTAAAATGCTGTAGTAGATAACCTTAAATTTTATTTAGCCCGCCCGGCCTGCCTCTGGCGTGTGTGCCGATGTTACTTTATTTCTTTCTAACGGTCCCCTTAAAGTCCAATTGTCTCAGAATGTTCCGGACCGATCTTCACCAAATTTTCAGGATAGGTGCATACATGGGTGGGCATGAGCAGTCCGATTTTCTTTCTGCGATCGCTCATGGGACGTTGCTATGATAACCGATTTTGGCGCGAATCGGCGAAAATTGGTATACCTCACCTTCACTCTATGCGCTGGCATTCCACAACGGATGGAAGAATCGCAACATAGATGCGCGCGTTAACACCGACGATGACTTCTCTGCGTCTGATAAAATGTGGTTCAGTAACACCTGAGTTTTACAGGCGCGTTTGCGGCTGGCGGGCTACGCGCTGGGCTTTGCCGCACATTTCTAGTTGATAATCTTTTTCGCCAACGACCACAACTCACTGTGTCTCGCCGTAGTAGACTGACATTACTGATGTAAAAATATTGGACTGAAATATACTGTGGAGGTTCCAATATCCCAGTAATCAATAGCCTATACTATACCATAGTTACTAGCTGTTGATAACTGCGTTTACACACAATTCACACACAGCAAAAGTCTATGAAACCATTTAATATTTAACGGAGAAACAAACAAACATATAAACAGACAAAGGTTCAGCAGAGTAAAACAAACTTTAAAAGTATCGACATTAAAATCGACTAGCAATAATGATCAACAATTTTACGTTAGGCCTATACATGAAGTCGTGCCTGTCGAAGCCAACCGTAATATCTTGACAAAATTAATCCAAAAACCTACGTCAGCAGACTGTATTAAAATTAACACAAACCTATAATAGGCCGTACATGAATAACTCGATAAAATTGTCAGCGTCATCGATATACATGCTATGCTGTTCCTACACAACAGTGATATTTGTTTGATACGATTACTGGTAAATTGTTACGGTAAAGCAACTGTCATCGCTTATGACAAAACATCATGACTCATATGCAAGCTTCAGCAATGCTGCTGGTGCTCAACGGTATAATTATTTATAACACATTAACAAACAAAATAAACCTTATTTACTGCAAAACAACTAGTGATTAATACGATACGATATTGTTATAGACTATAATTAACGTGCGCCCAAAAGCTGGTGCGTAGCCAGCTTAATCATTAATGTAGGCTATTGCACGGTATCTGAAAAGAAAAAAATAATGAAAAGAACTAAAAAACCAATACAGCTCAGAAAACCTGTCCAAATAATAGTCTATGGAGTCAGTCCTGAGGGAGGAAGGGAGACTATGGTGAGAAGGATATGTGAAAAAGTAGGTTTTAAGCCAAGAAGGGAAGAGTGAGGGAGTTACAGATGGCGACAGTGGTGAATCAGCGGAGGAATAGGACGTGACTGGCATAGGAACAGGTGAGTCAGAGACTGAAATCAGGTCGACAAAGAAAAGCAGGTATTTGTATCTAGAGACAAGGTGAAGCATACCAAAAGGAACGTTATTCGTACGAGGATGAAGTAGGTGGACGAGCAAGAGTGACGAGATGAAGAGTGACTAATGTGATGAGGCTGAAGAGTGATGAGGTTATGTACATTGTAGATATGATGTTCGGTGGTTGTGAGAACTTTGTATACGAATGACAGGAGCTTGTATTAAATGCTTTCAGTTATTTTAGCCATTGAGGAGAGTGTGAGACGATAAGATTTGGGAGCGTTAACAACAGCACGTGCAAGAGAGTTCTGAATCAGCTGGAGCTGGGTTATTTGATGCATGAAAAAAACTAAAAATAAACACAACGAAAACGTTTTAAAAGTATGAAATATTCACAAAGAACAGACCAGATATCAATTTACATGTAATGACTAGAAGAAATATGAGTATCATATTTAAACAAGTAGCGTACTGTGTACTGCTAGGGAGCGAACTAATGTCAAAACAACTATCTTTAACAAAACGTTACACATTTCCACATCCAACAAACAAACAAAACAACAAACAACATAAATAACTTACTAGTGAAACAGTTAACAATGTAATACAAACACAATATGTACTATTATTCCAACTGCACAAAAAAAACAAAAAACATAAAAACATAGGCCTACTATCATAATGACCTACAAAGCCTACTACTGTAAATGTACTGAATTTCATAACTTTGTTTGATAAAAGCAGGACGCAAGCTTATTATGATCAAAATATGCAATCACTATAGCTGTATCATAAGATGGTTAAGTTTTATTTTAGTACATATCAGGTGTGGTACAAAAAATAATCCCCTGATGACTTTTGCTAATATTTCAGCTATCTGTCGAAACATTACAAGCATATTTCAGGTGCACATCTACTCAGATTTACTGACTTTCATCTGACTCTTCTTAATATGTGGAAATGTTACGCGATTTCAAACACAACCAAAAACTATAAGCATAGGCGATCGCGGCAAAACTGGCAAGATAGCCAGCTACACATCACAAATGTTAAATTTGGGGGACTCCTTCACCACTGACCGACAACAGTAAAATTTCGCATACGCAAGACTGCACCTATGATGTTCTCTTTCTTACCAAAAATTCATCATGCGGAGCGGAAAATCGCCAAAAGCGGAAAATTTGACCAAACTTTAAATTTTGGGCTGCCCTTCCCAACCCTAACCTCAGGGCAAAATTTGGCATCCTATAGTGAACCTCCGGTGTGCGTTGCTCCCATGACAATTTTCAGCTTCATTAATGTATACTGTCGCCTCTGTGGGGCGAAAAACCGCCAAAACACTGCTAATTTGACCAAATTTTGAAATTTGGGGCTCCTATACCCACCCCTTTACCGATCATGGCCAAATTTGGAGTGTAGGAGTGCATTTATGCTAAATTTCACCTTGATTGGTTTAGGATTGCACAGACCGGTCAAAATCGGACCATATTTTCAGTTTCAAAATTCTGTGATGGCGCTGCCTAGCGGCGCGGGGCAAAATTGAACGCGATTATGCAACTACAGATTCTCCTCTATTAAAGATGTCAAAATTGTTAGTAAATTCAAACGGCTTCACGGCGATTCTGTTAGCATAACTCTACCGTTCAAAAGCATGACGGACAAACAAACAAAAACATCGACCCCCCCCCACTCGGCGGCGTGACCTTACCAATTTGCACCTCCCTAACTTATTCGGATCCGTCGTAGTTTCGCCTCTAGATTCTAGATGGCTCTGAAAATTTCGGCAGAACACACTCCATAACTTCGGCACTCCTTCAGCCAATCCAAGCAAATGTAAAAGATGGATCGGTCATGGAACTGCCGAACTCTCCACAAATTCTGAAAATTTCGTAAGAATCGCAGAAAGAAAACGCACCGGCAGAGCGT
>Ga0209363_1001905_pt1 | contig 10518 bp, 9 predicted proteins | sample WorMetexBAHAMAS3_FD_187385 | JGI IMG/M metagenome (GOLD analysis project Ga0209363, IMG submission 187385) | Marine gutless worms symbiont microbial communities from Max Planck institute for Marine Microbiology, Germany - Inanidrilus exumae... | ecosystem: Host-associated > Annelida > Digestive... | reverse complement strand
AAATTTTAGAAATCCAAGATGGTGGACGGCCATCATTTGAAAACCGTTAAGTCGCAATATCTCAGTAATGGTTTGGCCGCACGCCGGAAACTATGGAATGCCCTTGGCCCAATGAACTTTACTCATCCACCCCATACACTAGATATGGAATGCCCTTGGCCCAATGAACTTTACTCTGCCACCCCATACACTAATGCCCTTGGCCCAATGAACTTTACTCTGCCACCCATACACTAGGCCTACACTTACTATTTTACGTAATAAAACTGCAACAATTACAAAAACAAAAACTGCATTCAGTTTCTCTTCTTTGTAAAAGCCACTGATTTAAAACAGCAAATATCATAATTTTATCCGCAAATTCTAATCACCGAAGCTAGCTTTTACATTTATGACAGACCGTTGACTGAAATAAATGTGATGCATCTTTTGACAGTAGGCCTATTGGTGTGTACAACTTTGTTGTTTTAAATACTTGTTGCAATGTCTCTTATGTTTGGATATATTCGTTCCGATAATTTTGGCCATTGAAAAAAACGCAATTAAGACCCTTTAAAGAAATTGAATATTTTTTGTTTCAACTGCTCTATGAACCCGATACAACCGCTGTGCCATATGTGAAATCGTCTGCCACAGCTATGTGTAACGGAAAAAAACAGACGTTGACATCATTACGAACTGTTGAGTGCTTTATCATTATGTATGAAATCAATACTGTGATGCCCCTGTCTGAAGTCAGCACTAACACACACTTGACTTAGACGGGGGCATCACAGTATTGATTTCTATTGTAATTACACTTTGGACACGCGGTCCCAAAATGGTCTCTCATTTTAGACGGTCTAGCGTTTTTTCACATTTCCACATTTTCTGTCTACCTTTTACGATTATCAGTGGATGTTAGCTATACATGCCCAATGTTAATTAAGGCCTAATTTTTTACTGGACGCGTGCACGTCACGCGAGCTGCATTTACGGTACGGTAGGTAAATTCACACAGGGGCCTATCTGTTTGATTTACACATCAAACTCGGAAATGGCTAAAACAGACTGTTTAACATAATGTCTCCTTCAGTGCTCTGACACTTGTTTGTGCGACAGGACCGGCACGGCATCCAACTTGTAAACCTCTACCTCAAGATTCTGTTCTGGAACATGTGCAGGAGAACCAATGGGAACCAGTTGAAACTCGGGTTCAAGTGGAATTTTATAACGGAGAAGAGAATGTCTAACAAATCATCAAATACGACTTCTCGAGCGTTCCCAGTAGACTTTCCAATTCTTGACTCGTTTTAAGTGGAAGGTGAAGAGTGCGACGATGGGTCAACACTAATCGATCCGGCTACGCGACGACGGACCCTGGGTGACCGTGCGTTTCCAGTTGCAGCTGCCCGTGCCTGGAACTATCTGCCGTCTTTCGTCAGAGATGAATAGTCACTGGCGGCCTTTCGACGGCAACTGAAGACAGTACTCTTCAGGACATCCTTTAGCGATGATGCTAATACCTGAGCCGCGTCACTGTTAAACACTGTTCAGTGTTTGTTAGGTGGCCCTTAAACGTTTTGTGCGTGATAATGCCACCCTGAACATCAACGTTTATAATAATAATAATACTAACACTCACATCCGAAGCCTATCATAGTGTCGTCATCCGTAACGCTAAAATGAATTCTGCGATCACAGCGATCACGTTTTACACTCAGCTTCTGTCCACCGCTGGCTTGAGGGATGCACCTTGCGATAATCTTTCTCCGCTAACTTGTAGGCCTACGTCCCTCGCACTGACCTCCATCTCGGTTCACGCTCGTTTCATATTGCAGCTCCAACAGTCCGGAATTCTCTTCCTTTCACCCTTCGTTTGTCTCAAACCTTGAATACTTTCCGAAAACATCTTAAAACTAATCTTTTCCAGTGTGCTTTTAATAGCCCATAGCGACTCGTCCAGCGCCTGATTCATTCTACTGAATGATTATGGCGCTTAGTCAAATTTTATAAGGCCTAATTACTTACTTAAAAGGTCGTACATCGACTACATACGACGAACAATGTCAAGAGAATTCACAGGAGATATGGCAAATTTCTACTCCAGGACGGTTGTTTGAGGTATAGCGTCACTTTCAACACAATTCAGGTCACATCACGCCTTTCCACGCCTTAGGAGGAAATAAAATTCCTTAGTCTTTTTACGTGGACCAGACCGTTCAGGCGACGGACTTAGCGTGTCAGGAGCCGTCAAAACAAGTCTTTTTTACAGAAACCCACGATTGCATTATGAGTCTAGGAAAACATAAATAACAAGACATTGTCAACATTAAGGCTATTATTACAATTATAAATTCTAAATACTCTTGTGGAAAATGAAAATCAAGTGCTGCTGAAAAAACAGGTGTAGTAAACTACGTAGAAAATAAAAATAATGCTGCAACAGTGACTGAAAACGTAGCAGCCGATAACTGCAGATAATCACAGATCATGATTGTTATCACCACAATAATACACATATACGATCATATTACTGCCACACATAAAATGCTGCCTAGAAAAGATGGTGAGCCACTAGCACTGTTGATAGCAGCAGTGATGACACTGACAACACAAGCTCGCATGGTAGTAATACTGCATGGAATGTAACTCGAAAACGTTTAACACGGTGTATCACATATAAATCTGTCAGCAGTTTGAGGCATACATAGGACTCGACGTGAAAATCAACAAAACGCTGCATTAAACAGCAAAATGTCATCACCCAACAACTTTTAGTCGTCAACCAACTCTGACGTTATGACCTTACGGTGGGGCCCACCGAAATGCACGTTGTTGTTATTATTTTTTGACCCTCATAATATGAAACTATTGTATAAAAATGAGGGAAGGGAAAAATTAACCAAGAATGCGAAAGCTAGAAAGGCTAATGATCCAGTCAGTCATTCAACTCAAAACCGAATTTAAACGAGAGAAAGGAGAACAGAAATGCACTGGAACAGAAAAGAAATCTCTCAATCGCCACTGGACTCTTATGACTCTTATGAGTCTTGAGGGCAACGGGCTGGAAAATATATTGAGCTACCAATTCCCTGTATTTTGAAGCCTTGCGAGTGCCAGCCATTTCGGCTACAGCCCCGGCGGACGCATTACCAGTCTGCAAGTAACAGCTGGCCGTTGGACACATCACACACCACCATCACGTCCCAGCAGATTATAAGCATTTAGCAAACACTCATCATTACAATGATAATACGACAACATATGCAAAAGTAACACAATAATGATCGCAGTCATTCTTCAAGCAGATTTGAATCACAAAGGTTGACAGTTTGTTGAATAGTACATGCAGTGCAGCAATGAACAACATGATTTAAGATCAATGCAGCCCATGTTTAGGACAGTCACACTGCTAAAATTGACATTCCAAGCTATAGAACCTCAACTGTACAAAGAAATTAAGACAACTGTTCAAGCAAGATGTTTTATAGGCTCGCTGCACTTTCTGCAGTTAAAAGCAGCATTATTAAGACTCACAATGTAAGGTGCATACAGATCCTTTTTATACTGGACTCAGTTGCCGTTTTCTTGGCGTAATCATTGAGTGTTGGTCAGTCTCAGGAACCAAGCATTTCACAGACATTTTTGGGGACTGTGTGAGTGACTGTTTTACTGCTGTCACTGCACTGGAAATTGATACACATCAGCTCACTATACTACATCACGGAATGTAGCTGAATTTCTCACGCAGTACAGACATGCAAATAAGCAATTAAAATGAGATCAACAACAGCTGGTGTTTCCTGGCATAGGTAAACAAAGGCACTGCAGGCTTCGGCACTGTACCATAGAGACATCCATTAAATAAGTATGTGGAAATTCCAGTTGACCACAGAGAAGTGATGAAAAGTCACCACAGAGAAGTTCGTTGGTATTTCCTACTGGAATTGGCCGGTGCTGCAATGTTTGATGCTGCCACATTGTTCGGCCAAGACCGTGGTGCGACTCCAAATATATTCCATGCAGAGTTCATGTGGCTATTACCTCCTCCAACCACACGTGTTTCTGGCCTGCAAACCAATTAATCACAGATATTTACTGCTAGTATCAGCTGGTCTTTAACAGGCTGTCCTGTCCCCCGAGTTGCCAGTTGCCAAAACGTTTGTATGGTAACTGCAGCAGGTGTTTTTTTACTTCCTGTTGTGCCACCAAGTGTCAAAGCACAGAAGGGACTCAAAGTACTCACCCCAACAATGGAAAAAGTCACTCACATTCCTCATCCTTTCTTGATCTACTGATTCCAGACAGAATGCAGCCTGCACCATTCTCCAATGCCAGTACACAAACGTCGTTTACCGTGTTATGCTTTAATGCAATGCTCTTGATTTCTCGCAGTCAGACCAATAGATGGCTTGTACATAACCTGCTCTTCACTCTTGGTAACACTACAGCAGCGTACCCATCAACTTCTACAGCTACATGCTAAAACTTCTGACAGAGAAAAAAGGAGCCTCATATCTCAAGTAAAGAACTAAACATCGATATGGATTACAACAACTACCGGTACAACAACCGTTTCACGGCTATTATTCATGTTAACCTGTTTTAGCTGGCACCCCAAATAAGAAATGGAGTAGATATCATCATATTGTTGAATCACGTATGGTGGTCGGGCATTGGCTGTCACAGCCCATTGTCATGGAACTTGCTGCCTAAACATCTATGCTATCCTTCCTACAGCACTTCTGTTTATGTCCAACTACTTGAAATATTTCTTTTCTCAGTGTACTAATGTATACAGCACGGTAGAGGCTTCTTGGTGACAATGCACTGTACAAATTTACGTTTTATATTACATTACACTACACTGTTGGGGTAAAGCTTTACTGTCCACATGCTCTTGCTGATGGCAACCAGTGAGTTCAGATGAGGGAGAAGACGTCAGATTTCTCCTCAGGGTTGTTACATATACCGTCTCAGTATGGATATGGTGCCGGTGACGTCTCTTATGGATTAGATATTTTAATGAATAACTAAAACAAAAGTTTCATTGCTCTACAGATTTCAAATTTAAATAAATTAGCCCCATGATAGACTGACAGTCGACTCTTCACAACTGACATTTCTGCCAAGTTCAAAATCAAGTGACAAAAAACTAGGACAAATATCAAAAATCCGGCCCAATCAAAATTAGACATTGTGCCCTAGTTTAAGAATAAGTGGTCAGTTGCTAGCTCCCATTGTAAATGACGGAAGAGATAGCTTTTAAAAATGGAAGAATTTCCAACTTTCAAGGGCTCGTGACCTTCACCTTAGATCGGGTCATACTTCATACTGTCGTGGATCACTCATCGACCTCTACCTACACGCCAAATTTCACTGAAATTGAAGAAACTTTTTGTGGACGGATGGTCGTACCTACATACGTACGGACATTTGAGACCCACTTTTATAGGTCGACTCCGAAGAGTCAACTTAAAAATTTACCACGATGGCGTGCCATGTACAACTTGGTAAGATGACCTGACTACTTAAATGGTTTTCAGTTTTATGACATTTCACTTTTAATCACAGATGTAAACATCTTGAAGGTGTTTGCTACAATACGTATGTGTAATTCTAAGCTGTAAAGCACCAACCATTTAACGGCAATATTCAGGTGAACCTATTGCCTTGTTCTTCTGCCTCCAACTGTACTGGAAAAGAACTTTGGGAATAAGTGGCACATGTACTTATGGGCCAGACGCACTTCCTGTCTGCAAGCAATGGTGTCAAAGCAATGAAGGAACCAATATTAAACAATGAACAAGAATTGTGTATGCAATTGTTTTACTGAACCACAGTTTGCAGCTCTCCAAAATCCAAATTCTATATCCGGTTTTGCTGACAACCGAATACAAAGTCAACACAGATTAATATTAACTCCGTTCATATTTTCTGATGATCTGTGGAAAGACATGGCAACCACAGTTGCAAAACTACCAAAATTAGCATTTGTACACATCTAAAATTGGACATGTACTTCCGGTTTGATAAGGAAAAATAGCTAACCACATTATCGAGCCACATTTAAAATTTGGCTAAAGTCAGTAAAGAACAGCGGACATAATAAGTTCGACAACCAATCTGATAACAGACACACATATACACATAGACACAAAAGTATCCAATGCATTGGATATAGACAATTACCAGTTCTGAGTGGTTGCTGCATGTGTAAGCTTCACACGTCCGCCATGTCGGTCCATGTATGAGTGACAGGCACTGTTCTGTCTGTCACCATCAGCAGCCATGGTGCCGGGCGCCTGCTGCTGCTGCCGAGCTGTTGACAACGACGGTGGCTGGTCTCTATGTAGCACCGATGGACCGTCAGCGCCTGCTCAAAAACGCACAAACGTTGATGCTCATGAGCAGAACTGCACTGCTGTTAAGTTAAACATCAATACATCAATGATATAATCGTTAACAATAACTGAAAATGAAAGCAATTATTTATCTCAAACATAATGATAGAATAAAAATAAAATTACTTTACGAACAACCAATCAATAGGAAATGACATTATTCATAAACAATGATTATAAAAACAAAACTGGCTTCATTTCACTTCTTTGTAAAAGCCACTGTTTTAAAACAGCAAATGTCAAAATTTTAACCGCAAATTCAATGCACATAAGCTAGCCATCACATTTATTTCAGTCCCTTCTATGCTTAAAATCTGCACATAAAATTTTCATATTTGCGGTTTTACAGCAACTGCTTTTTAAAAAGAAGGAAAACTGTAGCCAGTTTTTGCTTTTATAATTTTTGCAGTTTTATTACATAAAATAGTAAGTGTAGTGTATGGGGTAGCAAAGTACATTCATTGGGCCGATGTCATCATCAGGCCATATTTCCCAGCAATCAGCCAATCCGTTGCTCAGTAACTGCGATTTCACGGTTTTCAAATGAAGGCCGTTCATCATCTTGGATTTTTGAAATTTGGGACCTTAGGGCTAATGGCCAATAAGCGTCAAGTGTAGTGTATGGGGTAGCAAAGTACATCCCCGTAAAAGACGACATAGTCGCTGAATACTAAGCAAAGAATTAAAGTGGAAAATGGTAAGTTTTCTTCCAGACTATGCACATGCAAAAAAGCCAGTCGTAAAAGAGAAATATATAAAATAGTGCCAAGAATTTAAGTACCCTTTATGCTGGAATTGGATGATGAAAGCAAAATCATTAAAAAACAATTAGTGATTAAAGAAACATGTTCTTGGTTGCCTCCTGGGTTGGATGGACGAACCGTTGGAGACATGGCCTTTTTTCAGTTTTCCAATATGGCGGCCGTCCGCCATCTTGGATTTTTAAAAGTTAAAAATTTTAACTGCTGAACCTGTTCGGAGGGCCAATATGCATCAACATGCCAAATTTCGTGTCGATTGCTTGAACAGTTTGGGAGATATGGCCATTTTTCGATTTTTCAAAATGGCGGCCTTCCCCCATCCTAGATTTTAAAAGTTCGAAATTTCACCTACTGGTCCGCTACAGAAGGGCAGAATGCGTATCCATGCCAAATTTCGTGCCGATCGGTCAAAAGTTTGCAGAGATATGGCCGATTTTCGATTTTTCAAGACGGTGGCCGTCCTCCACCTTGGATTTGTTTTACGTGTATTTGGACCACCCACGAAGAGTATTTGTTGGTCCTTGTGACTGTGCAAAATGTGGTTGGAATCGGTGCAGTAGTGTCGATAATATGCCTGTTTTAATGTTTTGCAAGTTTGGCTAGAAAATGCCTATTCACACCCCCTTTTTGAGTGTTTATTGGGGGATTTGACCCCCTAGATGAGACATAATATCAACCAATCTCCCAAAGGTTTAATCTGCGAGTCATAGCGCTTCTAGCGGTGTCTTAATTATGCTGGTAACTGTAGTAGTTCCTGAGAAACTGCCTGGATAAAAAAGGTGTGACGAAGAAGATGAAGAAGTAGGGAAGAACATAAATTTTTGGGCGTTTTTGTCGTCTTTTTAAAATAACTCCGACATGACTATTTGCAACTTTTTTGTTGTCATTGTGTTCATTCTGAGGAGTAAGGCACACTGATACTAGCATTTGATCCATTCTGATTTTCCTTGTTTCTCAAGGGGTCGCCAAAATTGAGCCCTAATCGCTATACCTAAGACTAGTGCTGGTAGTATCTCCTTTAATTCTTGGCTATGATGCTACCGCATCGTCTAATTCATTGGGCCAATGTCATCATCGGGCCATATTTCCCAGCAATCAACCGATCCATTGCTCAGTAATTGCGATTTAACGGTTTTCAAATGAAGGCCGTTCGCCATCTTGGATTTTTGAAATTCGGGACTCAGGGCTAATATGGCCAATAAGCGTCATTGTATCAAATTTCGTGGCAATTGGTCAAATCAATGCTGATTAATCTCAATTTAACGGCTCTGCATATCACGGTCGCCCCCCATCTTGGATTTCAAAAAATTAGAAATTTTAACGACTGATAAGGTTAATAGGGTGGATCAATGTGTATCACACCAAATTTTGCAGCAACAGGTTGAACCGTTGCTGAGATATAGCGATTTACTTGTTTTCAAAATAGCGGCCGTCCGCCATATTGGATTAGTAAAAGTTGGAAATTTTAACCGCCAGAATGGTTCGAATGGCCAATGTGCATAAATGTGCCAAATTTCATACTGATCGGTCAAACCATTCCGAAGACATGACCATTTTTCGATTTTTCAAGATGGCGGTCTTGGATTGGTTTTACGCGTTTAGACCACGTGACACACAAACTAGGACAAAAATAAAAAATTCGGCCCGATAAGCTGTAGGTATTGTGCCCTAATGTAAGAATACGTGGTCATTTGCCACCCCCCCATTATAAACAGGGGAGGAGATAGCCTTTGAAAATGGCCAAATTTCCGACTTTCAAGGGCTCGTGACCTTGACCTTGGATCGGGTCTACCATTCAAATCGAAGAAGCTTTTTGTGGACGGACGGATATACGGACGGGCGTTTGAGACCCACTTTATTAGGTCGACTCGGAGGAGTCAACCTAAAAATTAGCCCCGTATGGGACTGGCAGTCGATTTCTATTTACTGCCAACCTCAAAGTCACGTGACACAAAAACTAGGACAAAAATAAGAAATCCGGCCCCGATAAGCTTTAGGTATTGTGCCATAATTTAAGAATCCGTGGTCATTTGCCAGCCCCCATTATAAATGGGGAGGAGATAGCCTTTGAAAATGGCCAATTTTCCGACTTTCAAGGGCTCGTGACCTTGACCTTGAATCGGGTCATACTGCATACTGTCATGCATCGTTCATCGACCTCTACCTACATACCAAATTTCATTGAAATTGAAAAAACTTTTTGTGGATGGACGGACGGACTGACGGACATTTGAGACCCACTTTATTGGGTCAACTCGGAGGAGTCGACCTAAAAATCCGGCCCAATCAAATCATTTGACAGCTACCTACATGCCAAATTTCATTGAAATCGAAAAAAACATTTGGTGTATGGACAGATGTACGTAACGAATTATAAGGTCCAGTTTTTCCACCGCAAGTTAATCTCCCATTAACACTAATGGGAAATTAATATGCTGTGGAAAAACTGGCCCTAAGTAAAATAGTAATGTTTTCTGCAGTAAAATATCACTGCCAGACAGAAAACTAGGCCAGCTCAATATACAGCAACAATTTTGATATGTGCAACTTCATTACTATAAAGTCACATCTCCAACATTTAATAAACTAGTTACCCATGCCGATGGGTCAGGTTTTCACTGCTGTTTGTCTGTTTTCCAGACAAAGTCTCAAACACCGATGTAGTTAGAATCACCAAACGAGACACAAATGTTCCACAGCGATACTGTAAACCCATTTATTTTGGGGTCAAAAAGTCACAATGCCTGTGACGGTCTTCAGACCGAATGCAATATTACCGCTGGGTTTTCCATGCTGTAATGCTCCGCTGCACAAGCAATGCTAGCAACACCGGGTTTTCCCTGTGACACGTCCCTGTGTCTGCATGCCGCCGGGTTTTCCCTGGTGTGGATTTTTGCACTCTTGTGAGTGCCGGATTCTTCTAGTTACAACTGCCACTAATACTAATGCATTTGAGTAGACAGACCTGCCACGCGCGAGCCAACAGTTGTTCTGTTGTCGACCACGGAAGGACCTACATGACGACTGTACAGCATTGGATGTGCTCCACTGAGACAGACACACACATGCACACACACACATCAAAAATCCGGCCTGATCAAATTTAGATATTGTGCCCTAGTTTAAAAATCTGTGGTCAGTTGCCAGCTCCCACTGTAAATGGCGGAAAAGATATGTTACACCGTGCAGTGTTAATTAATGATTAGATGAACTGCCAGCGCCCAATCATCAGCCTAGCGATAAGCATTGGTAGATATTAGCGTGGAAGACATCAACAAAATCCAGTTCATATATAACTATACACATATATTTTAAAAAATTAACTTAAAAATAATAATAATAATATTAGAACATTATAAATCAATGTCAAC
>Ga0209363_1001903_pt1 | contig 10520 bp, 5 predicted proteins | sample WorMetexBAHAMAS3_FD_187385 | JGI IMG/M metagenome (GOLD analysis project Ga0209363, IMG submission 187385) | Marine gutless worms symbiont microbial communities from Max Planck institute for Marine Microbiology, Germany - Inanidrilus exumae... | ecosystem: Host-associated > Annelida > Digestive... | reverse complement strand
TATATGTACAATAGCCTAGGCCTATACATGTGCCATAATAAAATACAACAAAACATACAGTGATACAATAAAAATACAACGAATAATGAATTATTTCATGACCTACGTACTAGATCTCTAAGTTGGGCGAGCAGTCACTGTAGGCAAGTGTTGAAAACACTAATGGCATAGTTTCATTGCAAATGACCTTGAGTGACCTTCAGAGCATTTTAGCTATTGATAGCATTGATATCATAGCATTGATATCAGCTATTGATGGCATACATTATCTCGTACAACTGTGCTTGTTTCGTCGCCCTACAATCGTTTGTGATGTAGTGGATGTCTATCGCAAGTTGTCGAACGCTCGTGTTCGTATAGAACAGTCTTGATTGTCACTATCGTAATGACGAGGAGAAGCAATTTACAGACTTTTGTACTATTGTACATCCCAGAATTCTTGACTAATTATACCAGCCATCACTCGGTATCTCGGGTGCAGCTTTTGTTTACGGCCAGTTCACAGAGTACTAAAGAAAGAAATATGAAATCCTTTAGTTCACCATGAAAATGGTAGTTTGCAGTTTGAATGATATATTCATACATATTCATGAGCGTATGCGAGCTGCTCATTTCGTTTTCCTATGCCTTGAGCCATTAGATCGTTACGTTACTAAAGTCTGTAACGTATGTTCAGACCCACGGTTACCTTCCCAGCCTCAGAGCGTCACCGACCACTGACCGGTACCAAACTATCAGGCACCGTAATTTATAACAAGGGTGACCAGGGTCGTTAGACATCCGCGCTCCGAACCGAGATCTCTTTATCACCAAGTCCGCCATCCTGCCCATCGCACCACCACGTCAGCCGTACCACCTCGTGGTCACGTGATCAAGTACCAAGCAGTGTCGTGCCAACGATCACAGGTCGACACCGCAGCGTGCCGACAGTGACTGTCGAAGCAGATCGAACGGTGATAAATCACGGTCGTCGCCTGGTGGCTGGCCGGGACGACAGGACGCTGGACGGCCGCTGAGACAATGCGAGGCTGCGAGCAGCAGCAGCAGTCGACGATGACGAGATAAACGCCGGGTATGTTGAGGTGAGCTACTGCATCAGTCGACCGCTTCTATACGTCACGACAACGACCAGACGCGACGCGCATGTTGAATCACCGTCTAGCCGGCCAGGGACGGGGTATTGGTGAATATCCGTCGTCACGGGGGTGGAAAAAGGGCATAGCCTCTTCTCACCATAGACTCTCTTCTGCAAGCACTTACCCTGTGAATTATTATTGGACCCGTTTATTCTGAGCTATATTGGTTTTTGTTTTTAGTTTTTTTTATCATTTTTCTGTTTCTAGTTCCATGCAGCAGATTACGCTGAGTACCCGCCAGCTTTTGGGCGCACGTTAAATATGGCATGGTATCGTATCGTATCGTGTATTATTTATATCAGTTAAATGCATTCAAATTTTCGTGTTTGGAAGAAGTTGCCGGTAGACTCATTTCTGTTGCTTGAGATGCGCTATAAAAGTGACACAGAGCTTCATTCGCGCGGTAAAAAATCCCGCAAAAGTTTTTCCATCCCGCAGCTTCCGCCACGGCCGCATCCGTTTCCATCCGCACTGAAATTCCCTAAACTTTGGCCTGCCTTCCATCTCCATGGCGTGGCATTCCCGCGTTATCCCCATCCTGTTCAAGACTCAGTCATAACTTGCTTGCTGATTGATAACTTTGAAAAGCAACGTCAAACATGCGCTAGAATGTGTACTGTATGCAGCAGTATTTTTACTGGAAAAATCTTTTTGAGAGGTATTTAGCGTCGTTTTCGCGATGTAATCGTAGCTTAATTAATCGCCTCGGGGCTTTCCATGCAGTCCCAGCGGATAGATCAATCGACGTTTTTCTGACGAAGCGTTGTTGGTTCAGTGGTTCGACTAAATAACGGGGTGGCCCGGCCGTAAGCGTTTCGATGCTCAATATCGTTATGCATGTGTCTACGTCGATTGCGTTAGCTGATTGCTTCTTCTCAATATAAGACCATACGTCGCCAGAAGTCCAAAGTCTTGAATATTGTGTCCTGACTAGGCCAAAATTTGGTTTTCCCTTTCAACCCAACATCATTACTTACTGACAAAATAAATAACCATTAAAGCATTCGATTCTGCTCATAAACCTAGCCACCATAAATTGCTCGTAAATAGCCAGGGTTCTAACACGGACGTAACAGCACAAGCTGTGTAGAGTTATCGGATATGTGCAGATTTAGGCGTGTTATTCGGCTTCTAAACACCATGTTTTAACTGCTATAAGGTTTTTTTTTACATTTATACAGACAGTGAACATTCTCTTCAGAAATGGAAATAAACAAACTTGTTCTCATATCTGTTTCTGGATTATGCAATGTTCAAATTGAATAAGTAAAAAATTCTGAATGTGGCTGTCTGAATGACTAATTTCTGTCAAATTTTGGATCGGAGGCTGAAAGACATACGCCACGTATACGTAGGCATAAACGTTGACTGATGGTAAGTTAGCCTACCACACAAATAAAATCGAAAATGAAAAAAAAAACAATAAACACGAAAATCTATATGACAGAGTAATATGGGGTGAGGAGATACATTCCCGTACTTCAGCCCGCTCCCACGAAACTTGAGCGTTGCTAACGACGCCGTCGTTGATCTAGACATCCAAGCAGAGCCATGGGTGGCGGTAGGGGGACTTGGGGTGCGAGTCACTCTGTTTTAACTCATCTCCTCTCGTACTTGTCACATCTTCTTTAGCTCTCAATTCGCCACTCTCGTCATCACTCTTTGGCTCTTGCTGCTGGCTATTTCACAAATCCTTCCCACCACTGCAGACTCTGCCTCCACGGACCTAGGTCTCAGATTGGATCTCAGCTAATAGTTTTTTTTTGTTTTTCGTTTTTCGTTATTTGTTCGCGGTTCCTTGCGGTAGATCTTGCTGGCTGTCATCAGCTTTCCAGCGCACTCTAAACATTCCCTATCGTATACCACAGGCCCTGTAGGTGGTGCGCTCACACGGGGCGATCATCTATAGGGGCCGTACTTCGATGCTTTCATTCTTCATTTTGTTCTTGAATACGACTTCAGTGCGTTTTTGCTATATACTGCATTGCATCAGCCATAAAGTGAGACTTCTTCTAACGGGCAGGGCAGGGTATGGGTCAAGTCGCACCTCGCATCTCTCAAAAATCACTCGGCGCCTCGAGGAAATGGCGTCACGACGTATGGATGGATTTGTACATTTTGTATATTCGTCCGCTGTGCAGCGCGCTGCTCATATATACACACACGCCGGCGTGCATCGACCGATAGCGTCATATCTTCGTGCCCCGACGACCCTCGTACAGGCCAGCAACCGACGAGCCACCGACCGAGCCAAATGGACGAAAACGCGGCCAGCATGCAGATCATTGCGCAATCGGATAATTGGATGGGTCGGGCGGTCAGATCAGGCCCTGCAGGCGTTCCTCTGCTTTTATTGATAGCGTCATGAACAGCGTTCATTGGCGCCTATACCCACGGCCATTGTCGCCTTGCTCACCTATGGACTCAATCGACACCCGGTCTCCACTCATGGCCCTTGTATGTCCTTTCGTCGGATTATCAACTGATGGGACGTCTTCATTAGCGTTCGTCTGCTGTAAAAACTGCACCCGTTTTAATGGCGTCGTTTTCGTTCGGTCCATTGCCGCTGTATCTTTATTTACATTCGGCCTAATCACGTGATCATCGACCGCTGTTTGTCGGTAGACATAGCTTATTTCACAGTGGAACGCAGCAGATTGATCACGAATCCTTGGCAGAATAATTTGATTAATCTGAACGAGTGATTTATTCCTGCGTCAGCACAGACATGCAGAGCACGATACTGCTGTAGCATTTCTGTCCGTCTTTCCGTCTGTCAGATGCCGGTATTGTGTTAAACTGTTGAACCGATCGTCACACTGTCAGTGGTCATGGTAGCCACAAAAGATATTGGTAAAATTCCGGTAGGGTCACCCGTATCGGGGGGCGCCAAATGCGAATAAAAAAACCGGCGACTTTCGGCCAATTTTTTGCTATATCTCAGAGCGGCACATGATACTCGGCATATATAAATATTCACAACACTATGGACCCTCATGCAATGCATCTTTCCTTGGTCTCCCTGCGTTACAGGAGTTCATGACCGGACAAGGTGAAGTCCGCAGACCATGTAGCCAGACAGTACGAGGCAACACGCGTGACGCGGTTCCAGCTTGGGCCTCCGGCGAGCGTCCCGGGCCGACACAGCACATTTCTGGGTAAAAGCGTATTTTCGCACGTGCCCGTAAAAGTAAATAAAGTAAAAAGACGACTTGTATAGTGCATTACGTAAACACCTCTAATGCGCTCAAGAATGACACGCGACACAGTTTTACTTGCCACCCACTCGTTTATCCACGAATGGAATGAGCCATCCTGCCTTTACTTCGTAAGCATTCATCAGATAATAATAATAGTAATAATAATGTTTGTTTATTAGACTGACGACACAATCTACAATCAACATCCGCCACGCCAGGCGGCACTAGACTATATACAGAAGGGTTAAGCTCGGCTAAATTGCTGCCACATTACGGCGCACAACGGTTGATAACCGCACCGGCTTAACCTTGTGAACACTCACCAGATGGCGCGACCAGCACACATCCGATAAAGTTGCTCACTACTCAATTTATCGACCCCGAAAGGATGAAAGGCTGAAATGGTCTAGTTGGCTGACCTGTAGCGGACGGCGTACCCACATACGTGGTCACCGGTCAGCTACAGGTCAAGCGTGGGACAGCGAAAGTTCGCCTGTCCAAGACCGAAGTTCTACTCGACCACTGTGCCACGCAACCAACCCGCTGTAATTAACCCGCCCGCGTGTTTCATTTGCATGATGACACAGCCTAGTTTCTTTCAGTCAATGTGACAGAAGGTGGGTCATTTAAGTCGGGAGACACTGTCCCCTGATTAGATTTGGCCACACATTCACAATCCTGGCACCATTGCTAAATGTGTACGTTATCCAATCCACAGCAGCCAGAGATGATTAGCAAACAGCCGGACTGTTTGTCTATGTCACAGTGCAACTGAGTAACGCAAGTTCATGAATATTTATAGAGTGCCGTTTATCTATTCCGTGCGTGTGCCGCCCTGTATCTGTGCCTGATGCTTTCTGAACACAGTACTGAACACGATGAATATTTAAACTTGACCATTTGTTTTCTCGGTCGCCACATATTTTGTCAGACACGTGTCGTTCTGAATGTGAAGACGCCTGCGCTCGGCAGGGTTCGGCTCCGTTCGGCTTTGCGGCGAGTCAGCAAATGTCTTGCACCCTCTGAGCGCCCGACGGTTTTCGTCGGCCGTGGTAATGATGTGTTGAGGGTTGTGTGTGTGTGTGTGTGTGTGTGTGTGTGTGTGTCTGTCTGTCTGTCTGTCACACGCCGGTATTGTATCAAAACGGCGAACAACGCCACGTGATAGCCCAGGGACTCTAGTTTTCTGACGCCAAGAGTCGTTGGTTGATGACCCCCTTCCCACTGAAATTTGCGCTCAAACCCCTTTTGAACACCACAATTTTGACCAATATCCGCTCATAGCGCCTCAACGTGATAGCTGGCAAAGAAATTTCAATTAGCACTAATAGGAAGTCGACCACGCGCTTTCCAACGAGCCATAGGTGAACCGTGTACGTTACCAACAAAGAAACTTTGTAGCAGACGTTTTCGACTCCACACAAATTGGATTTTACTGGCAAAAACAAAAAAATCGCGTTTGTGCCACCCTTTGGGGGACTTAGGGGCCCTAAGTCCCCCAAAGGGTGGCACAAACGCGATTTTTTTTGTTTTTGCCAGTAAAATCCAATTTGTGTGGAGTCGAAAACGTCTGCTACAAAGTTTCTTTGTTTGAAAACATCCAGCGGCAAAGTTGTAGCTACATCATTCTTCTATCTAACGGTCAGAGATCGATTGCGGGCGACGTCCTTGCCCTACATCATGGCGGTCAGAACAGCTGGCATAGGTAGGAATGGAGAAATCACGTCACTGTGAACCCGTGTGTTAAAAGCGAACGTCAAACGTGTGTGTGCGAAGGTTAAGGCCGGCGGAGTCGGTCACGACGCGAGCAAGGTGAAAGTTTACGGCGATGGAGTGAAACCTACCGGCGTGCTGGCGAGTCTTCCGGTCTCATTCGCGGTCGACACCAGCCAAGCGGGAGTCGCCGACGTCGATATTTTGATCCAAGTAATTCTCCACGTCATTCGTGTCGTTTCTGCTGTAAAAACAAGTGGTCGGAGAATTTTATTGAAAGGTCGCATCGCATGTCATGTCGGTTACTACTGTATTGTTTAGCTTTCTGGCGTCGTCGTCTGTCGTCTGTCGGCGTCTGTAACACTCCATGGCGGGCCGCAGGCGTCGTCACCCGCGATGGCCAGGCGATGACGTTATACCGCCTCCAGTCTAATTATAGCTCCATTGTAACACTGCACGGTGGACCAGTAGTGTTACGTCTCGTTTGGGCGACACCTTGTTGGATATTGAACGATCCCTTTCGCTGCGTACACCGGTTGTTCCAGATGAATATAATTCGAATACATTGCGATTTTGCGATTTCATGATGCAACGCATGTGGCGGGGATGGACAATTTGTACCTTGCTGGTTCCTCGATAAACCATACCACAATGTGTAAATAAAATTGTTTTGCCATTTTTTTCGATGTGACTTACCGTACAAGCATAGAATATTTATTGACCACTTTAATGGTCCAGATAGAGTACTTGGTCGGTTGTATGAACGGAATGACCTTTAACCTCTAGCTATTTGGCATAAGTGGTTCTTCATAGTCACTGTTCATAGCCAGATGACTAGAAATATTCTTACCTTTTTTCGATTATGGATGCACGTTATCAGGCGAGATCGTGGCTAGAAAAGCCGACCTGAATTTGAAACTGTAAATAGATAGCGCTAATACAACATTTGTGAAAGTAAAAGTAAAGTAAAGTAAAGTATGATGTTCTTATACAGCGCGTTCTTACAGCTTAAACAGTCACAAAACGCTACAGAATGGCACGTGTTAACGGGATCACACAGTTTTTACCTGCCACCCACACGACCATCCTGACTTTACTCCGTAAGAATTTACCAGATGGCACCACACGAACGAGGCAGTACACATCCGATATAGCTTACTACTCAATCTATCGACCTCGGAAGGATGAAAGGCTGAGTTAGCCTAGTTGGCTGACCTATAGCTGACGGTTTACCCACATGAGTGGTCACCCGTTAGCTGTATAGGTCGTGCGTGGGACAGGGAAAGTTCGCCCCTTCGCCGGTCAAAGACCAACGTTCTAACCACTGTTCAACGCAACCAACTACTGAACTAGCGTAAACCCTTGCTAACCAGATTAATATATCGACGTTGATTCGATATTTCGCCTTTGTTTGTACTAAATTGGTCGTTGCGACTTCGATGAGGACTCCATAGTATAAACTAGAAATGCGTGGCAAAGCCAAGCAGGAGCCCGCCCGGCGCAAACGCGCCTGCTAAACAAAGGCGTTACTGGCCCAAAGTTCACCAAATTTTATCAGACGTAAAGGGGTCATCAGCGGTGTTAAGTAGCGTTCTCATCGCGGCCGTTTACGGTGCGTAATGGCCGTCGACGGTCGTAACGTGCCGTCGACGGCGGACGACCGCGATCGAATTTGTGTGGACGCGGGGACGGTCTCAAAAGTTAAGCATTGAGCACGCCGTCGACGGCCGTAGCACGCCGTAAACGGCCGCAGTGAGAACGCTCCTTTAACTCCAATACGTTGTGGAATGCCAGCGCACAGAATGAAGGTCGGTATGCAAATTTTTGGCGATTCGCGCCGAAATCGGTTACCATAGCAACGTCCCTTGAGCGATCGCGAAAAGAATGTCGGATTGATCATGCCCACCCATAAGTGTGCCTATCGTGAAAATTTGGTGAAGATCAGTCCAGTACTTTCTGAGATAATTGTTCTCAAATGGGACCGTAAAAAGGAAGAAAATGACAAAACGTAATATCGGCAAAACATAAGTTTTTCGGCATGCGATGCCAGGCGGGCTAACTGCTATTATATATTTACAAAACGCGTCCAATCGTGGTTACCGGATGTGGTTGCCATGGTTACATAGGACCCAGCCGGGAACCGCGTACGCCCACAAGTGGTCGACAACGGAAATGGCATCTACGCTGTCACCTATACACCCGAGAGTGTCGGTAACTATGTAATACCGGTGAAATACGGCGGAGACGAGGTACCAGCTTCACCGTTCCACGTACAAGTGGCAGAGGTCGGCGACGCGAGCAAAGTCAAGTTCCTCGGTGAGTAGACTTTGATCCCCGCAGCCGCAGCGCATCACCGCACTTTGGCCAGTACTCATTCCCCGTCCCACAGAGGGCAGGAGGCCGAGTTTGCCCGGGTGGTTGGTCACATACCGAGGTGGTATGCCAGCCCGAAGACGGTCACCCATCCCGGTACCAACCGACCGATAGCGCAGCGGCCGGGGATCGAACTCACGACCATTGAGTCGCAAGTCCGACGCTTCAGCCGCTACAGACAACCGAGCCACCTATTGGAAATCATGCATGGGAATTTGTACGTTCTTCACTTTCCATGAAATTTTTTTCGGTCACGGTTTTGCACACACCTCTTTAGAATTTCGTATGCTGTTTGCCCAGCCGTAGCGTGATTCTTATTATTGTAACGTGACCCTTGAAGTTTTCACGTACCGGGGTACGTCATGTTGACATTATATCATTGTGTCATACGTCATTTTGCCCCCTTTTGTTGTCATTATTGGCATTATTACCGTATACGTAATACGGCCTGATTTATTTATTGATTCTGGCGCTATATAAACCGCTTACTTACTTACTTCTTTACCCATTACTTCCGTAAGAATGGGCCCGTTCCGTTTCCAGGCCGGAGGTTGTAAGAGGAGGTGTTTGTGTTTTTTGTTTATAGTATATTTTGTTACGACGCATGGTTGCTTTTGTAAAGTTAGAATTAGTTTATCGGTACTAAGCCAAGAGATTGACTGGTAAAAACTAAAAAGGTCTCCAAAATGACCCGTTTTGTGATGGGGAGAGGGGTGGGCGTTAAACCTTAACTCACTCAATCATTTCCTCGATCTTTTACTTCCGGCTGTTTTTCTCTCTCCATATTTCTACCGTGTGATATTCGGTGAATAAAGATTACTACTAAAACCCGCCAGTGTAACACATTCTTCCCTCCGTATGGACTCTCTAGTCTCCTCTTTCAGGACTCTTTCCATAGTCACAATTTTTTTGACTTTTAAAGGGAAATGCCGTGGCCTATTGACCTACTGGCATCCCCCTCTTAATACGACGCTGAGCTGCCTGTCGCTTTACAGCGCCCGCTAAACATTTCCGTCATTTTTCCGTCAGTCGGTTCTTTACGAAACTTTTTAAAACTAGCGACATGCACATCGTCACAGAAATTCAACAGGCATTTGGTTTTAGGCTGCCTAGTGATATAATTACGGATAAAGTCAAAACTTTGTACAAAATATGAGTCATGCCACAACCAATTACATGAGCTTTCTCAGCTGCATTTATAGCGTCGGATTTCTTTGTCAGTTATTGTTCGACGCCATGGGGCAGTGGTCGAATTACGGGGGGGACCTCGGGGGGCCTGGCCCCCTTAGTTCAGGCTCTGCCCCAGACGTTCATTATAGGCTTGCGCTCGCCATAAGGCCCCCCTGAAAACTTTCTTATAATTCGACCCCATGGTAATAATTTCGCAATACCCAATACCTTGGGTATTGGCTTTTACAACAGCTTGTACTACCGTACAAACCGTGATAGATTAATACGAAACTTAAGGAAGAGAAAATATTGTACATTTACAATGACTTAATAAACGTTAAGTGTAGTTTCGTTCATGGTAAAATTAATTAAATGGGTTTACGAGCCTAAATTACGGTATTAAAATCAAGGCCGTAAATATAATGTGTAAGTATAATGCTCAGTTAATGCCCACCGAAGCAAAATATTACGTTAATTATGAGCAATTATTAGTTTAAAGCTACTTGCAACTATTTATTGAAATAACGCGCGTAAAGATCATTGTCAATTTATTGACAATAATCGCAGCTGCAGCGGCATGTTCCGCCATCTGGCGATTAACTATACAGTATTCTGCCGCTAGCAGGGTTTAGAGTCGCGGAAGTGTGAACGACGACACTACCAGATCATCATTATCCTCAAACCAACTGGTTTATACTACAATATAAATGTAAAAAAACTATCGTTTTATAACAACGTGTAAGGCCCATAAATGACACATATAATACAGCAAAAATTCTTTTTGGCACGTCAAGGGCCGTGGATATAATACACAGTTCTTATTATAGCCTATCCACGGCCCTTGACGTGTCAAAAAGAATTTTTGCTGTTTTATATGTGTCATTTATGGGCCTTACACGTTGTTATAAAACGATAGTTTTTTACATTT
>Ga0209363_1001902_pt1 | contig 10524 bp, 8 predicted proteins | sample WorMetexBAHAMAS3_FD_187385 | JGI IMG/M metagenome (GOLD analysis project Ga0209363, IMG submission 187385) | Marine gutless worms symbiont microbial communities from Max Planck institute for Marine Microbiology, Germany - Inanidrilus exumae... | ecosystem: Host-associated > Annelida > Digestive... | reverse complement strand
TCTGGTACCTGGTCAGTGAAATCTGGCTGTTTCATCATAGGTCCCAGTAACTTTTTGTCATCAGAAGTGTTTTTGTGGCTCAAAATGCACCAAAATAGATTTAGGATGCATTACATGGGGTTTTGTTCTAAATGCAATTAGTGAGCCTGCATTGCTCCCCAGACTCAAAAATTGGTTGCTTTGCAGAGGAAGTGGAAAAAAAGACTTGGAGAGGTGATGATATTGAAAAAATGGCCTCAGTCAAAGTAACCTCTTATTATTGGAAATGCTATAAACTAGTACTGTGAACGTCATCAAAAGTTTTCTTAAATCCAGACAGCAAATGATGACAGATGATGACATTGATGTCAACAATGACTGATGAGTGAACGCAACAACCAGCATACTCGAAGTCTGTTCCACCACATTTCACGAATCACTTCGCGACGTTCCGGAACGAGTTTGAACTGAATCACTTCCTCCAGTTCGGCCAACATCTGAACGTTCACCATCACCTGCATGGCAAACACACACAAGCTTTCAGCCACTACAACAAGATATGATTGCTAGATACATACCTATCCATCTCCATTTTAAACGTCCTTTCTCCAGGTGGACTGGGTTAGCCTGTTCCTTCTTGGTTTTCCTCCTCCACTGTTTCCGAGTTAGTCGGAGTTTAATGTTCCGTTTCAACACAAATATGGCTATATCAGAGACGAAAGGTCGTAAGTGGAGAGCTATCACTGCCCAGTGAAGGAAGGCCAGCAATAATCTAATAACCTCAATCCTGGCCGCCTTTTTGTTCAGCAGCCACCCAAAAAGGGAAATTGGTCAAGAGGCTCGGATTTTGTTTTATTTTTTCCTTATTTTATCTTTACTGTGCCATGCGCTAGATTAAGCTGGCCATCTCGTTAGATTTTGAGCTCACTTTAATCTACCGTATCGTATCGTAAAATTATTACGCTAGCGCCTACAACTGGAGACAACTATCACACTGCAAGACAAAACTAAACCAAATACGACAAAGATAAGCATGCATCCTTAACTAAAAAATACAAATAACATAAAATCAACACAAACAAACTAAAGCCAGGTTTACTCGCTTCCTATGACGTCCAGCCTAGAAACGGAGTGGGAGTACTCTGGTAGAATGAAAAGGGATGGAAAAGCAAGAAAATAGATGAAGCGAGTAAAAAAGGGAAAAAAGTAAAAAGTAAAAGATACAAAAAGATAGAGCAGAAGGTGGGGAAGTGAAGCGATAAGGATGGAAAGGGGGATTGCCTGAGGGCCACACGGGCCTACTGTTTCCGAAGTGAACCTTGGGAAGATAAGTGGCAGGTGTCTTCAAAACGTTCATTAATTTCAAGCCACTAAACAGAATATAATAAGGCAGCAATGTGAGACAATATGCCATGTACAAGAGAGTTATGCATCTGATTGTGCTGATTTCTTTGAGACCCATAAGACTGCAGTACATAGAATTACAGCAGTCAAGTTTAGAGTAACGATAAAGGTGAGCTGGACGTTTTGGAACCAAGCTAAGAGCAGATGCAGCAAAGTTTGCCAATATGAGAACAGCAGCATTTGCTACTTCAATCTTACAGTATTAATTAACAAATACTCATAATAAATTTTAATAATTGATTCAAATTACTGTCAAATTATAAACGTCATTGTTACTGAAGGAAAGTAGAACATGTTTCAACTCACTCCATAGGCACGACTGTAGCTCTCCGCAGCAAGGGCCGTTAATTCCGTATCCAACAGATCGCGTGCTCTGTCAATTGCCTAGTAATGCACACACAATCTAATACTTGTTCCTTTCACTACCACGGCATTGGTCGTATAGCCTTCAGTTTTGCAGCTCCAACAGTTTGGAATTCCATCCCACTCAGTATCAGGCAATCACCATCTACTGGCTCCTTTAAACGTCATCTCAAAACTCATTTATTTACCCTCCCCGGCTAGTCCATTTTCCCACCCAGCGACACCAGCGCCTCCGACTCGAGCATGCTTGAGTTTGTGCGCTATACAAATTTTATAATACTAATAATAATAACGCACACACATACAAACAAATTAACAGAGACGTATGTTACAGACAATCATTTCACTATTAAAACACTTGATGAAGAATGAATACTACAGGTACTATGACTACTTTCAGTTTTTATTTAACGAGCAGTCTTCTCAGCAGAAAAGATAAAGGAATCACGTATTAGATGTACAAGCACAGTGTTTCAGAGCTGATCCCAGGTGGCCTGCAAAGGACATCAGTAGTGTTCACCCGGCTGAACAGCCACTCTGTTTCATACAGCGTGGGATCACTTCACTCTGACTAATATCAAACTATACTGATGGCAAGAACCTGTGAATACGTCCAGATTAACTGCATGACATGATAGCAGACCTCCAACTCCGTTACTCCCCCATAATTCCATGACTTTTCTGGGAACCAAAACTATATTCACAGGAAGTTTTTTGTACCTGGATATGTTTAAATTTAGACAATATCTACAAGACATAGACTTTGATGCCCCAGCATCAACGTGGATGCCTTCGCCATCTCCACGGCCTGCTATGACCTTGACCTTTGACCTCCAAAATCTAGCCATGTCATCAGCAGGGGCTAGTGGATATTCCCTGTAAGTTTGATCGAGATTGCTCAAGTAGTTACGAGATATGATGTTCACAAGATTTCAGTTTGATGGCCTGCTGTAACCTTGATCTCTAACCTCCAGAATCTAATCAGGTCATCAGTAGGGCCTAGTGAATATTCCCTGTAACTTTCATCAAGACTGCTCAAGCCATTCATAAGATATCATGGGAACGTGATCTGCCTGGACAGATGAACAGACAATTGACGAATGTGGTGGACATAATGCCTTCTCAACACAAAAACACAACAACTAACAACCTAAAAGCATAAAAAGAAACAAGAATGTGAGCAACGAGCATAATCTTGTAAATAAACATACTTACCCACCATTACTTATCCATGTGTCCACTAATGCTGATGGCCAGTTGTCCGACATGAAACAAATAATTATTGCAGTACTTCTAGGACCTAAATGACTTTCCAGCACTTTCCCAGGCCTTGAAATTTGAGGGGGAAAATCAAGAAATTTACAATACAATACAATACAATACAATACAATACAATGATTACTTACTACAGGCAAGTTACAAAATACTGTCCACAGGCATATTATACAGTTCAACATACAAAAGCATTAAAACAAAGATGATTGCGTATTAAAATAGTTGTTAAAAAGGAAAGTCTAAAGATGACGCTTAAAAGCAGAAGTCTCTGAAATGTGACAAATGTTGGACAGTAGAGTACCATGCAGTCCGACCAGCAACTGAGAATGTCTGCTCTCCAAACTTAGCTAGAGTTGGATGGACTATATATGTAACAGCATCAGAAGATGAACATAGTCCTTGACAACGAGATGATACAGTGGACAACGGCGCTGATATAGCTCGCACAGCAATAGCAGTAGCAGACTGCATATGTTAGTATTCCGCTACTGTTTAAGAACTTTTCAGCAAGTGTGGAAACCATATAAAAGTTGGCAGTTGATATCAGTTGATTTTATGACTTCAAGTCCAATGTTTGAACCAAACTGAAAATTACAGCCATAGTTATAGCATTTGCACTAATCAACGAGATTACTTAACACAAATTACATCCCAACGTACCCAATTTACAGTTATAAATTTATCTTAAGATCATCTTACAAAGCACTAATGAAAAATAATGCTTTTCAGATGACACTGAGAAAGACAGCCAACAACCTGCTGTGCCTTCTGAAACTCATTGGCATGAATATTAATGACGGCACGGAAGAAGGACGAATCATACGTGTCCGTTGGTATCATATTTGCATACACCTCCATGTCTTCCCACTTGCCTGCATTAATGTACATACATCCAAAACAGGAGCAAATGTTTACTATGTAACTTTAAAACTTGCATACGAATTTCCATCAAATTTGGCGTGTATCTTTAGCAACATTGCTTAAAAACCGTTCACAACAAGTGATGCATGTAAGAGCATGCATGGGCTTAAAATGTTGATATCTGTTATAGTATTCAGTTTATGGAGATATGCAGGTGTCTTTGCATGCCTGTTGTTTATTTTTTCATTATTTCACACAACTGTGCAATTACTTAATAAATAATTAGATGGACATGATGCCCCTGCGTCGACATGACTGCCTTTGCCAGCTCGACAGCCTGCTGTGACCTTGACCTTTGGCCTCCAGAATCTAATCAGATCATCAGTAGGGTGAGTGGTTATTCCGTGTAAGTTTCATCGAAATTGCTCAAGACGTTCATGAGATATCATGGTAACAAGATCTGCCCAGACCAATGGATGAAGAACGGACGCTGTGGCCGGACATCCCAAAAACATAATGCCTTTGCTGACCAGGCATAATAATTAACCTTATTAACTAACATTATTGTATCATACTACAATGACACTGCAGACCTTCAATGAAGTATACATGGTGGTTCAAAAAAGGGCCACAGACAACTGTAAGTCAAAAAGGATCCAAATAGTTCACAAGGGTAGTGCAGCAACACGTTTAGCGTGTGAGGGGACTTTAACAACAACTTTATTACAAATTTAAAGCTGAACCTCGCTGTAAAAAATTCTCGGAAACTGCTAGCACTTGGTGAAGTTACAGTGGCATCTTTTTTTGACTCACAACGATCAACATGAACTGCCTGGTTTTTGTACCACCATGTACAATCTACACATCACGACAAATATAACCGAGCTGACTAACCTAAGCCCCACGCGGCAGTGGAAGCCATTCTTGCGAGGTTCTGTTTGACGGTATCGTCAACAATCTGCCATTTCTCGACAGAAATATCATGCAGTCGACCCCTGCATGTAGAAACACAGCAGAAACATTTTCATCAATGACGAAAAACTGCAGTTGTTCCGATACACATTAGCCATTCTTTTGAGACACTGAAATTCAAGGACTGTTCCAAAATATTAAAGAAATCCTGCAATAATAATTATCTCAATGACTTACAAAGAATGTTTAAGTAGGCTGCCAGGAAATTAAAAACAAGTAAGCAACTGGAAATACACACATGAAATGCTACAGATGCTGGCAACATCATTACCATAACGGTAAGATTTCCAGTCTGGCAGATATTTCCTACAGTATCCTAAGTAAAGTCAGGACTTTTTCGCGTTTTCATGGACTTTCCCAGGACTATCATGGACTGGGGTCACTTTCAAGTACTTTAAAGAATTTGAAACTGCCGTGGCTAAATTAATGGACCTTCAAGAATAAGTGGCGAACCTAAATACAGCTCTATGCTAACTCTATACGTTTGTTCATTCATTCGTTATTGTGGGCAGAGGTCCAGCCTACTCTAAACCTCAGCACTGAGACCTCATAGTGGTCCAGTGCGTTATCCCAGGGAGAGGAAAGGAATTGGTGGGCGTGTGCTAGTGTATGCGTGACGTGTAGAGTGAAGAAGGATAGGTAGGAAGTGAGCAGCTTGTCAAGTTGTCAGGTATTTGTAGCACGTCCCCACTAGACGTGGCCTACCACCTGGCTTAGCCCTAACTGGTGCTGTGTGCTGCACCAGCCAGTGGCTAGCATGCCTTTCAGCTTCAGCCACGCCAGCGTGGCAACTCAAGGTGTCAGCAACGTTCACAGATTATAGTTGACATCATCGAACCCTCTCTTTCCTGTCCGGGATTATCTCTCTGTTCATCATGTGTGTAGGAATTATTTGAAATATTTGGTGGAAGGCAGACATGCCCAGGACCTAGCTTTGAACCCGGTACAAGAGGCACGTCATGACGATGCCCGATTGTGTTAACCACTTAACTTAGTTGGGCAGGTCGCTGACTTTATACAATACATAATAACAGTAATATTAATGCAACCTGCAAAATTAGATCCTCCAGGATATAGTTATATCGACTAATTCACTTCTGCTCCATCTACTACTATCAGGTTCTGTTTAACTGGCCTCCTTCTCCATAGTTAATCCATGCTAAACTGGGTATATCAACAGAGAACCTTTCACAATAATAACTGGATCAGACTTTCTTCAGGCTTCCTGCTGGGATCAGCTCTGGGCCCGACGCTCGGTAACGGGTATGGAAAGCCTTTACCTTTACCTAATCATTATAACACAAACACACACCATTCTCCGAGGGCCTCGAGACACCGCATTCGACCATACAGGAAATTGCTGTCATCCGGGTTTTTCTCCTGCTGTCGCTCGTATGCACTCAGTGCTTTTTCCCACTCGTGGAGTTTCTCATACCAGCGTTCCTGCACTTTCTGTACACACACGAGCACATATACAGAGTGGCACAGAAAAACCAGGCCGCTATACACGCTATTTTTAATATCTGCCAAAATGTCATGCATCGACAGTAACTAGCTATTCTACATTGTTTGAGAAATAAGTTATGAAGTTATGACCTTATGCCAAGATAGAACTGTACACGATTTATTATTATCATGAAAAGTTGTAATTATCATATTATTTACCATTACCTCTACCATTATTATAATGCATATAATCATTATAATGTATATAAACCCGATGGTTAACAGCAGATAAAAGCAAAAAATGCTGTGCGACGACCAACGATGAACTGACTATCAAAGCATTACTAGTAACATGTTGTCTCATGCTGTAGCAAAGCAAAACTTTAGAAATAATAATCAAACAGTGATCCTACTGACTGCTACCATCACGATCACCAGATTAAACAGGTTATAGACACGACTCAGACAAACCAGGTCGGCCCGGTGGTGCTTGCGAGCATACTCAAGAACACCAAATGCTTCTTCCGGCTGCTGCAACTTGTTGTTAATGCTGGACACAATCAACAGCATAGCAATCAGAACACACATAATTAATAGCAGTCAGAAACTTCATTTTCTTAGCAGTTCAACTACCTATACTTCTGAAGGGCTGGCATTGAGCAGCCAGTGTTAAGTGTGTGGCATCAGTTTCCATCAGGAGTCAGCAAAGATTGAGATCTACTGAATAACAATCCCTGTCTGAAGTCAGTGCTTTCAGTTCCTGTAAATGCTTCGGCATTGATACGCCCTCTGTCAACAAAGCTGCTGTTCGACTGACCATCTCTCTCCAATGCCCCTAGCTCAAAGAACGAAGCATGTTAGAGCTACAGTTACCACAGAATGCTAATAGGAAACCATGTTGGAATTTGAACCCACTCAGAAGTGACCAAAACGTCCTAGAGGCTAATAAACTTACATCACCATAGCTCGGAAACCAAGCCAGATAGAGCCATGGTTACTATAAAACATCAACAAGAAGTCATAGGCTGCCTATCATTTGTCATGGAAGTTGGTACTACTGTATCACCCAAGAGAACTGAAATGGCCATCATTAAAAGACTTACAGCTTTCCTAGCATCAAGGCAATACTGCTTCTTGGTGGGCAACAGCAAAAGGCATATGTCCCATATAAAAACACCCGCTCCACTTATTTCCAAAAGTTCTTTTGCGGGATTCAACCCTATCCGTAGAGTCAATAATTAAGTTTTACGTCTCAGTCTCACTCAACAAAAAACAGGTCATTTTCAACAGCAAAACTAAAACTCAATATATAAGCAAATATTCGTCAGTAACTATAACACAAAATAAACACAAAACCAAAGGTAGTTTTGGTCGCCTATTACAACCTAAGGCCTGGAAACAAAGCAGATCATATTCTTACAGCCCCGGTATTCTTACAGCCCCGGTGCTGACACGGGGCCTCTACCGGAGTAAAAATGGAAGATGAAGCTAGTGACAGTTCGTTCGTTCATTCGTTATTGCGTGCAGAGGTCCAGCCTACTCTGGACCTCAGCGCTAAGACCTCGTAGTGGTCCAGTGTGCTAGCCCGAGAAAAGGAGGAAAATCAGTAAGTGTGTGCTAGTGTATGCGTGACGTGTAGGGTGGGGAGGGATACATAAAAATTGAGCAACTTGTCAGGTATTTGTATCGCACCCTTCTATACGTGGCCTATCATCTGGCTTAGCCCTGACTGGTGCTGCGTGCTGCACCTACCAGTGGCCAGCCACGCCTTTCAGCTTCAGCCACGCTGGTGCAGCTAACAACCTTGCCAGTGCTACTTCGAGGTGTCAGCAACGGTCACAGATGATAGAGCACACCGTCGAACCCTCTTTCTCTGGCCTGGGATTATCTGCCTGTTCATCATATGCGTAGGAATGATTAGAAATAATTATTTGGTGGAAGGCGGATGTGCCCAGACCAAGCTTTGAACCCGGCTCCTGAGGCAGGTCACGCTCTAAAGCACATGGCGCCCAAGTGCGTTGATCACTGAGCTACATGGGCAGGTCAGCTAGGGAAAGTAGTATAAACAGATCACTTGCGTCATAAAAGTGGTTTCTGTCAAAAACGATCTTACGAACGACAAAGATGACGACTGGAAACCTGATGAGAGATTCGAGTATTTGGGTCGTAGGGCCGCGGTGAAATTCTTCCTCTTTGTAGTGCAGTGCCTTCGCAAATGCTCGACACTTCATTGCCTTTTCTCCTAGAACTGTTATGTCCAGCGGCAAAGGCCCCTAGACATATTACCACAAATGACAGGTTACACGTCGCCAGTGCCATTCCATCATTAGTCCAAAGATAGCCAGTCTTAACCTTAATCCTTACAAGTGATGTCTTTAACGGGATGTAACCGTGCTGGCCCGCCATGCAGTGTCGGCTCGCTGACCGGACCGCCCGTCCATTTGCCAGCAGCGTTACAGACCCCAACAGATGACGATGACAGACAACGCCGACAGACGACAGACAACAGGCGCCAGCGAGCAAAACAATAAATAATAATAGTAGTAATTATCAAACAGTAACATGCCATTTGGTTTTCCTTTAGTGCTTTGATCTGTTTGTTATATGATGGGAAAAATAATGTAAATTGTGAAAATATCTGCTATAAAAATACTTAAAGTTTGTTTTCAGCAGCAGTAGCAATAGTATAACATTTTGGGACATTTCACCTGCATGAAGGGCCTCAAATTTAAAGCTCATTACTGTAACTAATTAGTTTATTATTATCGGTAAATATCTCATTTCTGCTACTAGTGTTTAATGGCTATATTCTCCAGTCGGTATCTTCATCATCTTCTCCTTTTCCACCTCTACTGGAACAGGACCTCTGGGGATTAGTGGAACGGGATTATTATAGACCTGTGGGCCGGATGTCCTTCCTGCCATCCAACCATTAGTGCCAAAGCACTTCCGCTGTCTTTTGCTAGTACCTACCTTGTTATTTACGAAAGGCAGTAGCCATTCTATGTTTATGTCACAATAAACAATTTTTTTACTACTACCACAACTTCCATTTAATGGCGGTTTTTCCAGGTGGAAGTGGGTCAGCTGGTTCCCTGTCAGGTCCTCCTCCTCCACTTGCTCCAGAAAAAAACATCTAGAGAGTAGTGAAACGGGTTCTTTTAGACCTTTACAGACTGGATGTTCTTCCAATAATCAATGTTGAGCATAGCACTCAGTACAGTACAGGACAGCTACAGGACCATCCATGGCATAGCAGGCCAGATAAACAACTTGTGCCGTTGTCTTTTGTGCACAAACAGACTGTATAGACACAAAAATACATAGAAAAGCATAAAAAGTGGTTACTTCTTGGGTTATCCTAGTAATGTTGTGGTATTGTGAAGGCACATACGTCATCAGAATAAGTAAGTAAGTAAGTAAGTAAACTGGTTTAGAATAGCCAACTGCCTCTGAAGTTATAACCGCATGGCATGATATAAATGTGTTAATTCTTGATATTATTATTATTATTATTACTAGGAAAAGGAAATAATTAGAAAGATTATCAATTAAGTAAGTAAATAAATAAATAAGTATATAAATAAATAATAACTAATTCAAATATGATTCTGACACCTTTTCACAGTGCTCCATAAACTCGGCAAGGTTGAGAAGGATCTGTGTAATCTCCGGAATGTCCTGAATGGCGAGAGCCTGTTCGATGCTCTGAATGAGTTCGTCCTGTTGCATTTCACTGAGTTCCGTCCAGCATGAGACGAATGCTGCATTGAACAGGTCTCTAAAATAGACCAACGCAGCACACAAACTGTCTAATTTCTACCAGACTGTGTCAGCTGTAATCACCCACAGACATATCTACAGTCATCCTGCACCACAGTACTGGTAATAAAGCATGCAGGAAGCAACTGAGCAATGGCTTAAATTGAAAACAAAATAACAGCCACATGACAAAAAGACAGATACCTTTTAAATAACCACCAGACAGCACTCAGAAGCAATGTTCCCTCTAAGCTGCGGGCGTGCGCGGCCGCGCACCTGTTTCGAAGTCCCCGCGCACTCATCTTCAGCGCCCGCGCACCCACCGCAGCATAGCGATTTTTTTAAAAAGCAGAATGGATAGAAAAATTGTTGCTTGGAATACGCGACATAAAGGCGCCGCAGCTGCAGTTAGTAGACTAGAAATCAGAATGTTAACCGCAAAAGATGTGGGGGATGGGAGGG
>Ga0209363_1001901_pt1 | contig 10526 bp, 5 predicted proteins | sample WorMetexBAHAMAS3_FD_187385 | JGI IMG/M metagenome (GOLD analysis project Ga0209363, IMG submission 187385) | Marine gutless worms symbiont microbial communities from Max Planck institute for Marine Microbiology, Germany - Inanidrilus exumae... | ecosystem: Host-associated > Annelida > Digestive... | reverse complement strand
GTGCTGCCGCTATGCGGTTGAGAGATTAATCGTCAATGACGGGACGCATGGCTGTCATTGGTGAAGCTAGATATTTCAAATTTCGTCTACTGACTGAAGCAAGTGCGTGCGTGATATGTTACTCCCAAAAGAAATGTGTTCAGAGTCACGTGACCTCTTTAAATTTTGGGAAATAAGTGATAATATCTCGAAATCGGTGCAAGATAGAGATATAGTTGCAATGAAAGACTGATAGGAAATCGTATGTGGCCTATCGAATAGCACCATTGCCAATGCCCTTGAATGATCTTGGAGGTTACTTTTGTTGTTTGATACATTTATAACTCCCATAGCTCGTAAAACATAGCACGAATTTATTAACCCTTGGTGTCGCGCGGTCCCTCTGCGGTGGCTAAGCTTTTTGTCAATTTTGACGCTCGCAATCATATCTCCAAAACGGCTGAAGCGAGAGTCGCCAAATTTTGTATGCAGGTAGAATATATCAAGTGATAGCGTCAGACTGACCTACAACCCATTAGTTGGCGTGGTTATGGTTTTGTGAAACAGGACACGAATTTACTAACATAGCGCGTCTCGCGGTTTTTCTGCGGTAGCTGAGCTTCTTGTTGTAAACATGTGGCGTGTAAAGATGTACAGTCTGTGCTGACTGGCGCCACGTGACTCTGACAGTTGCTGAACGAACGGAAGAAAACGATCACGTGATGCTGCAGCTGATAAATCACAGCTGCGACTGACGTCACAGTGACGTCATTGGCGGTGGCGACGGCACGTGTCGGGCCTGCTGAGTGACCACAGCGAGACAAACTGACCACAGTGGACAGCCAACTGACCAGATGGCGTGCCGGCATTATTACGGCGACCATAAAGCGCCAGCCTGCGACGCTATGTTGGACGTCAGACAGTTATAACTACGTAATATTTACGCGCGTTCGTAATTACGTTACGTTGCGTTGTCCGACGATAGAACTACGTATATAACGCCAAGCAAAGACACTTGGCAAAATGGACACGCCAGCGTTCACCTGCAGTAGTGACCGCCAACTGCTATAAACGATGTCAGGCGCTCTGTGTTGAGCAGTGACAAGGTAAAGGTGGCCGTACTGTTTAGAGGAATGTACGCGGGTGCTCTGTGCTCATCCTTGAGCCTGTAGGCGGATAAACCGCTAAAATCTCGGACGCATGCCAGACCGATGTGCGATGTCAGACCTACGGTTACCTTCCCAGCCGTAGGTCGTCACCATCCATTTATATTGTTTGGTGACAGAGGCACATTGGTGTGAAGAACTTGCCTAAGGTTGTTACCTGACAGTGGAACGGCAGAAAGTCGAACCTGCGAGTCCAATGCCCTAACCATTACACTACCAGACCGCTATTCACGGACACAGCAGTTGTTAGGCTGGTCGCGTCCAGCGGAAAGCGTACTGTAACGGTCTAGCGTCCGTACGTCTGTCTGTCTGTCTTTTCCGTCGGCATACTCACCGTGACTCACCAAACGACGCGGCCAGCGTATATTTCGGTCCGATAATACGGAGGGCCAACGTTTGTTTTATGTGACTCAGATACTATCACGCGATGTACAGTATAGTGCATAACTGTTGACATTGAAAAGCGCAGATTCACCAGCGTGACAAAATAGTCTGCTTCGTCATCGATATTTGAAGAGACTGATCAACGTCTCTGATCAATATCGACCCACCACGGCTAGTATTAAGGCTTGTTCTTATCGCGTGACACGACTAAACTGAACTAGACAATTCACTTTAGCTCTGTCAGGGTGATGTGAATGGGCCTTCAATAAGGCGTGAATGAGATTGAGAACGGACAGCTTAAGGGAAAGGTGGACGAAGGTGGATGGAAAGGGAAGAAGAAGGTGGAGAAAAAAAAGAAGATTGGGGCGGGAAAGGGTAGAAGATGACAGCGGAGATTGAGAAAAGATAGGTTGTCGGTAATCCACACGGAAGGCTATAGCGGGCAAGCCGCTAGATGAATTTAATGCTGCAGGTAATTCAGACTGATCGCTGTTACACCCCGAGGTCCACATCTGCAGCGACGAAAAGCAACGACGTAGGCTATCGTGTTTACCTAGTCAGTCCACGATTTCAACCCGTCGCACTCCGGCCGTCCGGCAACTTAATTTCCGTTGCCCGCATCTGACACTGTTTGCGCTGCTGTCTGCGTACAGGGATTGCTACTGCATGCAGTCACCTTATCCACTGATTCGCAACTGTTTTGCCCTATGCACCCTTCTCGTCATAAGTCATAATGTCAGTCCCCCTTTCCAACACTGTCCGACTCAAAAGATGTGTTCTGAATAGCATTTTATGCAATGAAACATCTATTATTCATGATAATAGATTGGCATCGTCTTTCTTTAAGCGCTATACGGCATTTGGCATCGACTAGATAATGATTGGATTTACTTGAGCTAAATATTCCAAAAGATTCCTATTTTAACAGTCTCCGTCTGCTAATCGATGGTCCCAATTCATCCCCTAAAATCCTGAAATCCCCGTAAGGGGAATTACATCTGGCCCGGAACCCTGATATCGTTCACTGTATGCTTGTCAGGAATTGCGCCGCGTCTGTCTGCGGGATTCTTTATTATCTTCTAAATGCCTCAACTGCAGAACAAAATGTTCTAGAAAGTAGTCAGCCCAAAATTGACGAAAAAATTGTTATTTAACATACAACTTGCAGATGGGGTTATACAGTGAATAGAAAGCTTGTAACTTCTCACGAGCAAACATTCGCCGGCGCTCAAAATTTGGTCATCTACTTTCTTAGTCTTTCTATGGAGTGTGTGTGTTGGTGCGATTTTAGGTCATAAGCTCAGAGATCAAGATCCGCTACAATGGGTCAATTGTTATCGGATGACATTCTTTACAAAACAGTAGAGTATACATAGAATGACAGTGACGTAATTTCTTCATTCCTATCTATGCCAGCTGTTTGGGCCGCCATGCTGTTGGGGCAGAGAAATGTAAACACTTTAAGTCGTGTTAGTTTGATATCGCTTTCTGACAAAGCGTGACAAATCTTCACCAGTTACGACATTATGCCCTACAACATGGATATCGTATCGTGGCCATAGATAACTGTGACGCCACTTAACCCTATGTAATGATATTTTTCTGATAACGGCTGTGGCGCTTAAATGATGTTGGCGCCGTTCTACAAATGCTCTTATTTATTTACTGACTTACCAAGCCGTCGCCAGCTTGGATTAAGCAAAAAAACAATATAATGCAGTAAGAAGGCGTGCAAGCTGACGAATTACTAATACTAGAGAAAATCAAAATCTCGTCCGTTGATTGTGACTTCGACACAAAACTGTTGTTTGCCTTGGCGAGATAATCACTGCACCATAATTTTGCTAGTTAAAAATAAATAAGTAAATAAATAAACAAACAAACAAACAAATAAATAAATAAATAAATAAATAAGAATAGTCGTTCGCCACTGATGACGAATATAGGTAAACTTATTTTTGCGTATACTGGATAATATTTCCATGAAAAATTAAATTACCACAATAATCAATTTCCTGAAATAACTTAGCGTAGTCTCTCTTTGGTAATATTCTGGTCCTGAAACCTTTTCTATGATTTTCTTAATAGGCCGTACACGAATAACATAGCGCCATATCGGTAGAAAAAGCGCAAAACTTCGAACAAGACGGATGATTTGAAGTTTTAGTCTATTTCGAAAATTTTCCGTGTCGATGACTTTACGACAGCGAAATGAAGTTTTTTTCTGAGACGTCGTGACGTGGACAAATGAGATGGACAGACTTGTGGACGCGCAGAGGCTGGATGAAAGAGGCGTGCATACGGCACGATAGATCGACATCAAGATAACTCACGGTTGATGTTGATGCGACGTTGCGTCTCTATGGATATCAGCGTCAGTCGCCGCCACTAACAACATTACGTCAGTGATGTGACCCGGTGCATTGACGCTCTGACGTGAACCGCTCTCACTCACTGCGCCGTGACTACTTCATACTACCATCTTCTCACTGCTTTTATCATCTTACGGCATCTTTCATTTCTGCTGTACAAAATGTTACGTAAGTAAGAACAGTTGCTAGACGTCTTAGAGCGTGTTGCGACTGAAAAGGTTGACGGTCTTTTGTGCACGACTGTCGGAAACTGTCGGCAATATGCAAAACATCGGTGCAACCGTCAATCTTACAGAGAAAGAGAAACCGGAACTTCGTTAATGTTTCATACTATGGGTCATTGGAATTTTTTTTAGAAAACTAGACTGATGGGGATGTCAGGTAGCTCGAGTTTTGCAGTAGAAACGGATCGTGAGTCACACGCGTGGTGTTGATTGTGTTTGTGTCGACAGCGATCACCGATCCAAGGCCAGGACACGACTTCGGCTGCGTCAAGAGTTTCACGTTTGACTATTCCTACTGGTCAACGTCCACCGTACGTGTATCTGACTTAACCTACGTTATTTCTCTGCACAGTAGTTTAAACCGAAACAAGAATCAGGTACAGGTCATTTTTCGTTTATTCGGTGCAGTCAAGACTACAATTTAAAGTTAATCATGCGTGCGGTTTGAAGACTTTTAACTGCATCCAAAAATAGATGCAATCTGTTTCAAAATGTGGTTAATTTATATAGCAACGTTGATTAGGTGAAAACAGTTTGATGCAGGGGCGAGGACCAGTGGGCTAGAGGAGGCTAAGCCCCCAAATACCACATATAGACCCCAAAACGTGAATGGTCCAGCCCCCGAAACATGACGCCAATAAATTTACTTTACCGCCCAAATGATATGCAACAAATATGGACAAAATATCTGAAAGCACTAAAAGGTCAAATAGTCAAATCAAAGAGTGCAATATTGCTTCTTAGTTTTTCAATTGCTTTTATATTAAGGGGGCTTCGCCCCTTCGCCCCACCCTGACCAGGGTCTCTGACCCTGGACCCCACTGGGGGCAAAGTCCTAGACCCTCACTATAGGCTCGCGCCACCGTGCTCGCAATGACTCGGAGCTATAGCCCTCTAAACAGTATCTTCTAGCATCACCCGTGGTCTGATGGTACGTTTAGCGGTTGTTACAACGATGGCGAGTGTGAAAGACAACAGACTGATTAGCGGACATTGCCATATACTGCGCTTTACAACATGTTTAGTTAAAAAGGCTTAAGCTGATATATCATACGTTTCATTTTTTGTGTTTTTGTACTGTATTGTATTATGTTTACGATCATAGCCGTCGCTGATCTGAGGCCTGGACATGATAGTTAATTTAAGCGACTACACTACTGTTACTGGTTTTAAAAAATATAACAATTCAATCGCAATGTATTCAATAGTGCTAAGAGTCGTTAAATAGTAAAAAGTGAAAACAAGAACACTAGCGGATTTAGAGCGGGCCGAGCCGGCTCCGACCCCCCTCACTTGGGCTAAATTTTGATCGTTTTACTGTAAAACGTGCACTCAAAATGATTGCCACCAGTGGCTATCTCACAGTTTTAGAGTGCACCAAATTCGTTTTCGGCCGGGCTCAGCCCCGGACCCCTATGGGAGCTTACAGCGCTGCCTCAGACCCCCTAGCTGGTTTAAAGGAGACCATACTTCTAAGGGTAAGGGGATGGGAAAGAACGGAATAAAAAGGAGGAGAAAAAAGGGAAGGAAGAAGAGGGGAGGGGAAGGGAGTGAATTTGCCCCTGACGAAAACATGTGAGTGACATTTTTAACGCGCTTCCGGTACTACAACTGTTTCATAATCCCGGTAGGTCTAAAGTTAAACGTACGAATGCATCGATACATTGGCGTTGACTCCAGTGTTTGGCTATATCATATGTTGTCCAGTCTGCACAGCATCATGTCTCTGTTATTTTCCATTCCCAATCTCACTTTCCATGGCCACATCACTACGTGCATGTTGTCGTCGCCGCGTCTCATACGTTGCTTCAATTTATTCCGCCTCGCTACCGACTCGCCGCCACAGACTACATTTTCTGTCCACTGCAGAGTTTTCCATCTTCCTCCGTCGTCGAGGCAACGAACGAAATCGGCGAAACGGAACAGAACAATAGATTGCACGGCTGTTGTCTCGGCTGAGAGGACAGAAGCGGAATCATTACTGTCCCAAAGCACAGCCGAGATGCCGGAGCGACAGCTATCTCAGTTTAGTGGGGTCACGAGGGACCTGAAACGCAATAAAGTTGCCAAAGACCGAATCTCGTCGTGGTACTGAGCGCAAATCACAGTTGTTGTCGGACAAGCTGAGCGAGTGAGTGGGCGGAAGAGATTGCTTACGACAGGCTTCCAGCCTTCCATGAGTCTCATGCAGCCGTGGCCTGCGACCGCGTAATGTCGCCTAGTTACCAGACGGCAGAGGCTAACGTTGCCAGATCAATATGGCGCCGTCCACGCAATTCCCGACGACACGCCGACGGAATTGCGGCTCACTAGTCCGCTAACACATATCGATATACGTCGTTCACCTACGCCGAGCAGCCATAGCTGCAGGATCCTGTTTCCTGACAGTTCCATCTGCTTCCACGAAGCAACGGCAACGCGAGCAGCTCTCGTGGCATTTGCGATCTAATCCGTCCATTTCTCCTTCTGACAATTTTTTCCAGCTGAAAAATGTGAGACGTCATTAGCGCCGAGTTTCGCTAAAACCTAAGTCAGGAATCGTTAAACCGCCTCTGTACCCACCCAGCGTAGACATCACGGCGCTCTAGAAATATTCATTGTATTGTATTGTATTGTGTGCCACATTATATTTACCGACGCGACCATGTTAGCTGGGAAGCTATAGTAATCAGTAGCATCCGTCTGTCAGTCCGTCTGTCCGTCTGTTTCCTTCGTAAGCGTTTACCAGATAGCGCCACCCCTAACTGAAGTAGCAGACATCCAATTGCAGCTTACTACTCATTTATCGACCCCGAATGGATGACAGGCTGAGTTTGCCTAGTGCGTAGCGTGCAATGAACGGTGACTTGGTATGGTTTGTTGTTAGACGAGCGAGACGGAGTTCGCCAGTCAGCGTCGTGTGTACGAGGACATCGGGCTGGAGATGTTGCAACACGCGTTCGAAGGATACAATGTCTGTGTGTTCGCTTACGGGCAGACGGGCTCCGGGAAGAGCTACACGATGATGGGCAAACGCGAACCGGGACAACTCGGGCTTATACCCCAGGTCATTACTACAGCTCATTAGTCTGCCCTGCGCGTCACCATTTATCAGTATTCTGACGAGCTTGTATAAATAAATCAGACACGCGTAAACCTTAAATATTATGATAAAATAATAAAATGCAATACAATAAAAGAGATTTAATGCCTGGATAATAATATGATAAGTAGCAAGTGGTCAATGATTTTGACGAGAGGCCGCATCGTAGGGAGAGGATTTGTCACGGGGGAAGTTAACGTGACACCGGCCAGTTGAGAATAGTACACTCGGCTGCAACAGTCGCCCGGATGCCGTTATTGAGTTTTGCTGCATACACCGCAGCAGTGACTCGCAGTGTTTTAGAATGAAACGGACAACCCCCAAAATTGCCCTTTCCCCTTTAGGGACCTGTACCCCATCCAACACGTGGTTCCTTGGGCCCACCTGAGTTTACTTTCTAATCGGCATCTCGATCGATCAAGCAGTTTTTGCAGGGCTCACGAACGTGACCAACAGACAGATAGACACACAGACACACAGACAGATCACGTTACGCAGTCTGTAGTAATAGGCCGCATCTTGTTATTACTACGAGCAGGCATTATAATATGATACGTACGAGAAATTAGAACCAGATAGAACATCCATAAGGCCAGAGACATAGAATGAGCGATATTGAGTGTAAAAAAGTTTAGTAACAGATGGAAGTACGCAGTTAATGTCGCGTAATTAAGACATGGTTGTCTCAGTTGATGAAAAAAATAATAACGTCAAGTGAGAGTATCATCAAGGACAACCACCCATACAAGAATTTTGTACCAATCGCCAATCACCAATCTGAATCAAGGTTCAACCGACTATCTCAGCTTCACTTCGAAAATGTTCATTAAACAGGAGTGCGTGTGTAACACTGCAGTGTTTCATTTGTATACCAGCTTGAAATCAGTTTGAAACATACTGTTACAGAGTACAGACGTATAGAACATCGGTATAGGCTTCCATTGTGACAAAAGTAATATTGCATGATTTTGCGCAGATTATGCGTTTCGGTAATTAATTAATGTTGCAATTAATATTGACGCAGTATAGCTGATGCTGCCACTATGCATTGTTAATACTGGCCCGCCTAATGGGCCAATATTGTTTTGCTGGCTGGCGTCTGTCGTGTCAGTCGTCTGTCGTCGTCGTTTGTAACGCTACCGGCATGCGGGTCTGCCGGCCGCCGGGCGCGTAAACGGTCGGTGCGCCGGCGGCCGGGCGCGTGGGCGGTCGAGCGGCCGACACTACACGGCGGGCCAGTTGTGTTACGTCTCGTTAGGTCGACACCTTGTTAGTTACCGTATGTTTATGTGGATTTTGTCCACTTGTACTATATGCAATAAACAGGCAGAACATAATCTCAAGTACAATCACAGAGCGTCAAGCCTCGTCCACATCAGCATCTATGTCGACGCAACATTCAACTTTGTTGAATATGGCGGGCCAGTTGTGTTACGTCTCGTTAGGTCGACACCTTGTTAGTTACCGTATGTTTATGTGGATTATGTCCACTTGTACTATATGCAATAAACAGGCAGAACATAATCTCAAGTACAATCACAGAGCGTCAAGCCTCGTCCACATCAGAATCTATGTCGACGCAACATTCAACTTTGTTGCCAAAATACGGCAACAACATCGAACGAGTTTTTCGTGAAATTTCGTCCTTTGGACAAAGTCGAAACAAATTGAACATGTTCAATTTGTTTCGACTTTGTCCAAAGGACAAAATTTTGTTTGACATTGTTGCCAAAACCGGCAACAATGTCGAAGCAACGTTCGACTTTGTCGAAAGAATCGTTCGAATTGTAGCATTCGACAATGTTGCTTCGACATTGTTGCTGGTGTCACAGTGGTGTGGACGGGGCTTCAGTGAGTCATGCGTTACAGTAGCGTTACAGTACAGTTACTCAATGAAATTAATTTTATTCCGACGCCACAAATGTTGCAGAATATTCGATTGAAATCGCTTCATTTGATGAAGCGATGATTAACAAATATGAAAGGCAAGACACTATAGACGTTTGGCGGATACATAACGTATACAGTTGGTGCAGTTACATTAGTAACACGTGAGTCGTATTTTGTACGTGTAGCTGTGCGAAGACCTGTTCAATCGCATCAATGATACACCGGATGTGACTTATTCCGTTGAGGTATAGTCAATTTGTTCACTTAATTTTCTTACAGATTTTTCATTCAGTTATGATTAATTCTGGATAATTATGTTTTAAGCTTTAAAGATTTTGTCCGTTTATGTTTTCGTTTACCCGGACCGTTTTTTCTGAGCTACTTGGTTTTTGTTTTTAGTTTTTCTTTATTTTTTCGTTTCAATGCCGTTCGATGAAGCTGACCATTTCGACAGCTTTTGAGCGCACGTAGCCTAAATATACTGTATCGTATCGTATCGTATCGTTCAGTTATTGATGCTGTAACTTAGCCGAAAATAAGTTACGGCTTTACATAGACTAAACTTTTTAAACGATATGCAACAACCTGCCTCGAAATTGCCAAAAATTACATAAATGTTTGAGGCTCAGATGTCTTAAATGTCCCTTAATTTCTTCTTCTTAAATGGTTCGCTATTGCATTGGCCACATTTAACAACTAGATGTCCGGAAAAATATATGAGGATATGACAGACCCTTGCAGAAAGAATACCCTTTTGAGTTCTAACATTCTTCGGCATCTCAACTTTGTACCGAGCGTTTTTCCAAAAAGTGACTGGAAAGAGTACGCCAATAAAACACGGCGACGACGTTATTTCGTCGCTCAACCGTTAATATCAAGTGACGTGTATGGAAATTATAGGCCTATACGTTTGCAACGCTTGTAGTTAGGAATTTAAGTTATTGTTAAAAACTTTGAATTATAGCGAAATACTAGACACAAATGGTTATGTTTTTGTATTTCATCTCGTTCAATTGAGTTTATTAGTTCATTAAATCGGTTATTACGCGAATTCGTGACGCACCTGCGGCGGCCAAATGTTCATAGTCGATGTCATCTAATGAGATTCGGTGCAACAGAAATACAGTTTAATAAATAACGACAACGTTTAGTCACTTTTCACCGAAAAATCTTGATTTATTTTTAAATCGATTCCGGGATTACCATCACAGCCGGTCTACACTGTACGAAACGTTACAACCCACTCATCAAGAACCAGTGAACCAACCAATAAACACCACTCTACATGATGGCGCGACAAACCAAGCCCCCATTGCAATTGTAAGTCAAACAAGAACTCATCAGGAGATGAGATAGCGAACGTGAACTTTTTAACGACGATATCGCACACACGTACGCCTACTTCAAAATACCGAAAAAGAGACAAACC
>Ga0209363_1001900_pt1 | contig 10529 bp, 8 predicted proteins | sample WorMetexBAHAMAS3_FD_187385 | JGI IMG/M metagenome (GOLD analysis project Ga0209363, IMG submission 187385) | Marine gutless worms symbiont microbial communities from Max Planck institute for Marine Microbiology, Germany - Inanidrilus exumae... | ecosystem: Host-associated > Annelida > Digestive... | reverse complement strand
ACGGGTATTGTAACTCGCGAAAATCCGATCCGGCGTGCCACGTGCGATCCGGCCGGAGCCGGATTTGACCGGATAGTGGAAATCCGGCCGGATCCGGATAGCCGGATCGGATATCCGTCCATCCCTATACATAACATACTTAACTACTAGTTACTACTACTTTTGGCTTTTGCCTAGTTTTCCAGAATAACTCCATATTATGCCACGTCTCCAAAGAACAGTATTTTACAGTCGGATGCCTTTCGATCATCAACTCACCATCAGGTACACAAATAACCATCAACAATACACAAAATATACAGCATTACTTACAACATCTTGCATATTACACACACAACCCAACTGAGAGTGCAAAGTATTGCGATCAGCATGTCCGTATGTCTGTATGTATGTCTGACTGCATATCTCAACAAGAAGCTCAGCTATCGCAGAGGGACCACGTGACGCACTATGTCAGTCGCAATCTTGTCAAATGCTGCACAGCAGTATGAACAAGCACATTTGAAAGGCTTGCAGTAGGGAATGACCTTGAAGGTAACTTAAGGTTATTGGATCAACCAACAATGTCAACGTAACTCAAAGCACAGCGTACACGGGAAAATCACCCGATTATGATCCACCAAGCACTCATGAGGGAAGTGAGAATATCCTGTACCATAGCAAACATCAATATACACTGTGGCTCAAAAAATCAACACTGCTTTAGCTTGCTATAACTTCGACCTACATCAACCGATTTTGATAATTCTTTTGGCAGAAACGTTGCCAAGAAAGAAAGAAGTCAAACAGTAATGGCATCTCGATCATGCCCAACACACAGACAGACAGACCACACTACATGCAACATATGTAGTAACAGGCCATATCTATGCAGTGCGTGCACGCAATGCAACCCAATAATACTACAAGAACTTACGTCAGTGGGACTGATGTATATCCACACATGCCAACCTACGTCCACATGCCACGTGTGTGGCCCGCACACTCACTGAACTATAAATAGCACGTCCCTCTGACTTCAGTTAGCCTAGGCCTGCAGGCTAGGCTAGGCTCCTTCCAGTTCTACTTATAGCTCAGTGCACGTGCTGGCCGATTTGCCGGCCGATTTTGGGCTTCTGGGGGAACAAAGTTGTCCAAAATGTGAGATTCCCTGCCTTGGACGCCGATAAACCGCCGTGCAAAATTTGACGCCGCCAGCTTTATCCTCAATGAAGAAATCCATAACAGTAAATATACACACAAACAGTAACCGATATATCCACACCTTGCCTATCGGCATGTGTGGATAAAAAATAACATCGAGACTCCAATACCTTCAGAAGCTGGCTTGACTATCATGTTAGCGAAGCTGTTCTTGGAACATTCACCATTGGCTGTTTGTGTCTTAGACGCCGTGTCCAAAGCAGACATGTCAGCTGTGCCACTATCGTATTGCACGTTCTTTTGACACGTTTCTTCAGAACTCATCAATGACGGCTCTCCATTATCAACAGAGTACTGGCTGACTGTATATATGGCCGCTAAAAATCAAAAAATCATGGAATATATCACTAGTTGTAATGCAGTAAAAGATCTATGTAAATCAATAACGAATTTTAACTGACAAATGTATATCCTTTAACAGGTTATTAACCAGCACGAAAATCACACCTACAATAAATTAGCCCCATATGGGACTGGCGGTCGACTCCTACTTACTGCCAACTTCAAAGTCACATGACACAGAAACTGGGACAAAATTAAAAAATCCGGCCGGATAAGCTTCAGGTATTGTCCCCTAATTTAAGAATCCGTGGTCATTTGCCAGCCCCATCATAGTTGGGGGAGGAAATAGCCTTTGAAAATGGCCGATTTTCTAACTTTCAAGGGCTCGTGACCTTGACCTTGGTTCTAGTCATACTGCATACCGCCATGCATCACTCATCGACCTCTACCTACACAACAAATTTCATTGAAATCGAAGAAACTTTTGTGGACGGACGGATGTACGTACATTTTTCTACCCATATATACATTAGGTCGACTCGGAGGAGTCAACCTAATAAAAATTAATGTTAGCAAAAATTTGGTTTAATACTTAACAAAAGCAATAAAAAATATTTCAACTGACCCTATAACAAATAATCAAAGAATAACTTCATGTTCTTTACTTCCTTGACAAACAGATAGATGGCAATCATGAATCAGACTTTTCTCCCTTACAAAATCCTGGAGCCCATATCCATCACCACCATTTGTCTGGTACCAAATTATACACACCTAGAAGGGTCACACTTAGAAATACCTGACAAGCTGCTCGCGTCTACTGTTCCTTCCTCCACCGTACACAATGCGCACATACACCGCACACACCTACCAATTCCCCTCCTCTCCCAGGGCTGGCACATTGGACCGACATAAAGGTCTCAGCGCTGGGGTTCAGAGTAGGCTGGACCCCTGCCCGCAAAGAACAAACAAACGAACGAACGACATAAGCATGAGACCTGCCTATGTGGCCGAGTAGTTGAAGCACTCGGGCGCCATGTGCCGTAGAGCGTGACACAATCAGTGGCCAAGGTCACACCTCAGACTGGGCGTGTTCGTCTACCAAAGAATTATTTCTAATAATTCCTATGCACGTGATAAACAGGGAGATAATCCTGGGAAGGAAAAAGGGGGTTTGACGGTGTCCTCTATAAACTGTGACCGTTGCTAATGCCTTGCTTAGCAGTGTTAAGATATTAGCCACGCTGACGTGAGCCGAAGCCGACAGATGTGGCAAAGTCCTCTGTATGGGGTTGAAGAAGTGTCATTCAGGTGGCTGGTGCTGAGTAAGTGCCAGTCCAGGCTTAGCCAGACAGTTGGTTGCGTGGCTCAGTGGTAGAACGTCAGTCTGTGTGATCCATGCCTGAGCGCTTTGAGATATACGTAGTATATAAAAGGCGCTATATAAATACTCTTCCTTTCCTTTTTTTCTAATACCCAACAAGCCGTTTATTCCTACTCAGCCCTTCCTTCACCCTACACGTCGCACACACACTGCACACACCTACCAATTCCCCTCCTCTCCATGGTCTGGTTCACTGGACCAACATAAAGGTCTCAGCACTGGGGTCCAGATGGCTGGACCCCTGCCCGCAATAACAAACAAACGACATAAGCACGAGTTACCAGACTCAGTAAGCAACGCATGACCAACCTTTGATTCTCCGTCGTTGCCACGGCACAATAAACATCCGGATAAATACAGCAGAGAATGCGCCACACCCGAAGCTGATGATAAATGTTCCCCAGAGTGGAATCTTGTCAAAACCAAGCACTACAACATCACACAATCATGATATTCTGCCAGGCTCTGCCAGTTCGCTGAACAACTAAAGGGCATACAGCTTGTACAGAAAAAAGCCTGCTCCAATCATCTGAGAGTAACTGCAGAAAGAAGGCTCGTTAAACCAGAAATAATGGAAGCTAACATTGGTAAGAGAACATTATCTAACTCTTTAAACACCACGACTACTACTACTACTACTACTACTTGCATGGAACAGCTGTAGAACGTCGGTCTTTGGCTGGTGAACTTTCCCTTACCTGTGTGCGACCTGCAGCTGACGGTGACCACTTATGTGGGTAAACCATCTGCTATAGGTCAACCAACCACGCCAACTTAGCCTTTCATCCCTTCAGGGTCGATAAATGAGTAGTAAGCTGCAGTTGGATGTCTGTTACCTCAGATAGGGGTAGCGCCATCTGGTGAACGCTTACAAAGGAAAGGCAGGCATGGTGTAATTTGCAGGTAAAAATGTGTGATGCACGTCTAAGCACTTTAAGACGACTATGCATAGTAAAAATGGCACTATATAAATACTCTTCCTTTCCTTTCCTTTTTATGCTTACTACTACTAGTGTTAGCGCATTTGCTGTCTATTGCGAATTTCGCACTTAACAATTGACATTATTATTATTATTATTATTATTATTAATATACTCACTTTCTGGACCATCGTAGAAAACAGAGAAGAGATTAATGACTATGGTTGCTGCGTAAAAGATTGGCAGAAATCTCAACCCTGGCTCCAGCTGTTCAGTCTACACACCAAACTGTCGTTTACACACACTGTCCAGTGTCTTTCCACATATGTGTATGTCATAAGCAAAAAATAAACCTGAGAAACAGTTAATATGTCATCACTAGATCTGACACCAGCAAGCAAGGGTGCCTGCAAGCTTATGGTTGTTGACCACTACATGTACAACAGACAAATTACATGTATTTGTTTTATGACACTAATGTAACATGGCAATAGCCAACCGTAGCTGATTATCATACAGCTGCCTAGCTTGTGTCTGAATGCAGAGATATACTAGCACATATATAAACACAGAAAAAAATCAATGCAAATGCAACTGTGTTTTTTCTTAACAGATTATGTAGCACTTGGGAGCTTCAAACATTTGGTGAATTTTGTACAATTTCAAAAAAAATTATATGCTTTACTTCGACTATGATACTAGTGCAACATAGATGACACATGAAACATGACAGACGAGATCAGTATAGCACATCAACAACAAACAACAGGTTAACACACCACAACTGGAAAATATACTGCACGGAAAATAATGCAAAACGATACCGTACTCACTTTGTTCAGTATAAAATATTTACAGATGAAGAATAGACTAACGGACACGATGCCGGCAAGAATAGGCGAGATGAACCAGGATAGTACTGCAAACATGAAAAAATGTCACCATCACTGAATGATTGGGAATGTCACACCAAGCTTCAAACACCTGAAGAACAATGTATAAGTAAAAATAAATTAGCCTCATACGGGAATGACGGTCGACCATTCTCAACTGACGGTTTCTGCCAAGTTCACAGTCACGTGACACAAAATTACAGCCTGCCAACTTGCCAAGGGCTGGGCCCAAGGCTCCAAGCATCTGATTACACGATCGGAAACGGGGGCAGCGCAGTTTCAGAACTGGGTTACTTACCATGTAGGACGGACCTAACGATCTCATATTGACTGAAACTGTTTAATCGTCCAGCACCCCCAGCAATGCGGTGAGCACCCCCGCTAGCTACAGCCCTGCTCTATGTGGCATCATTTCAGAGTTATTACAACTTGTTTTGCGTAAGTGAATACCGGTGACTTTAAACAGTCCTTCTGCCGAGTTATGACATTGCGATTTCCCATCAGTCTTTCGCTATAACGACGTCCGTATCTACTACCGTTTCCGAGTTATTACCGCCACAACCCTGATAACCTGAACTTACCCTGCCAACCTCATCACGTCAAGATACAGGTGAAGACTTGATTGATTCATTCATTTAAGGTTTTACATCCCACTCGACACAGGTAATTTCGGCGACTGTCGACTCCGTCACCAGACTGAAATTGTCAATGGGGCCCATCCGGGGGCCGGGGCCCGTATAGCCTATACCCGTGCCATGTCCGAGCATCGATGCTTCCCCAAAAAGAGACAAAGTACTCGTACAATGCATTTCAAATAACATCACAGAAATCTATCTAATCAGAGTGAGTGTGACTCAGCCGTCTACTCCAGACTCCATGGAACACAGGGCTGCCATTTGGTCTTTTCGATTTTTTTAATACCAAAAATGCCCAAAAATACCAAATTATTTTCTGGCAACCCAGATGGAACATGATCAGTCCAGTTATTTTTGCCGGGGCCCTGGCGATTTCTGCTGGGGCCCTGCCCCCGTGGACCTCACCCTGGTGACGGGGCCGCATTTCCGAGACATTCTTCCCAGCCAATCTCTTGGCTTAGTACTGAAAAATTGAAACAAACACAACAAAAGCGAGCATGCATCCATAACAAAATGTACTACAGCATAAAATTAACACACACAAAACTAAAGCCAGGTTTGGTCGCCTCCTACGACCTCCGGCCTGGAAACGTAACGGGTCTATTCTGGAAGGAGTAGATCATATTCTATCCTCCTAAGAAACGGATCAGTCAGGAAGTAAATAGTAAGAAAGAAAACAAAAAGTAAAGAAGGAAGGAAGTGAGGAAGGAAGTTAAGTAAACAAAAAAACAAACAAACAATTTATAAAGCGCCGAAATTAACAAATAAATCACGGTGCATTACCCGGCCGCCCAGGAGCCCATGCGCAAGTGAAGACATGAAATCATGTACAGCTAGCATCCTAACCTTCTGTCTGTCAGTGTCTTACTGCCTTGCAAGTTGTTTGGTGAATAAACGTGTTCATTAATAACGTTCACATCATGAATCTTCACTGTAACAGAGCCACGCAGTTGGTCAGAGAAGGTTTTTCTCGCGTTAATTCTCTCTACCCTGGCGGTGAGTGGTCCACATAAACGGAACGACGATCAGACGACCGGCCGGCAATGCTATCAATTCTGGCGACAACAAGTACGGCAAGCAGCTGCAGCCACACCAGCGAGCAGCCAGCCAGCCACGTGCTGGAGCGTCTGATCACGAGTGACGTGTCCGCCCAGGCCATCAGTGAGCTAAGACGCACGCCGCCAGACCGCACCGGCCAACCGACCCACCCAATATCGATCCGCTACCAGTCCACGATTCCGCTAACAAAGCCGCGCGCGAACAAGTACGCGTCGTACGCTATATACTACAGCTCCAGCTCCAGCCTCGGCTCGCGCCCTGCGCTCGCCACATCTCCAGCCAGTCGCAAGATCCGCCCAGCGTTACGTTTGGCAAATTAGATTCCCGCTAGTCCGCATAACCGACAGCTAACATAAACGACACGAAACCAGTAAACAGGCTACATTCAGGGCTGTTGAATTAACGGGACTGTTGGTGGACTCCTACTTATTGCCAACTTCAAAGTCACGTGACACAAAAACTAGGGCAAACATCAAAAACCCGGCCCGATAAGCTTTAGGTATTGTGTCCTAATTTAACAATCCGTGGTCATTTGCCAGCCCCCATTATAAATAGGGGAGGAGACAGCCTTTGAATTTCCGACTTTCAAGGGCACGTGACCTTGACCTTGGATCGGGTCATACTGCATACCGTCATGTATCACTAGTCGACCTCTACCTACACAGCAAATTTCATTGAAATCGAAGAAACTTTTTGAGGACGGACGGACAGACATTTTAGACCCACTAATGTTATTAGGTCGACTCGGAGGAGTCGACCTAAAAATTATTGCCACTAAAATTTTTAACGCAAACTAGTGACACCAGCAGTAGGAAGATGACAAACCTCATCGAGATAATCGTACGTATTATGAACAAGTATTCACTTTCCTGTTGTAGCACTACTCTAAATTTCGTTTGATTTTACTACGATTTTGATTTTACTATTTTACTCGTATTCTACAATGATATTTTCTGCTAATGCCATTAATTACTGGCCCGCCTAATGGGCCAGTATTGTTATGCTCGCTGGCGTCTGTCGTCTGTCGTCATCGTCTGTAACGCTGCCGGCGGGCGGCCGGCCGGCCGTCAAGCGCTTGGACACTGCACGGCGGGCCAGTACGGTTACGTTCCATTAGGGTGACACCTTGTTTTCTAATCTGAGACCGTGCGTGATTCACAGAGATGTGCGGACGCGGAAATTTCGGCGTCTGCGTCCGCAGCTGTCCAACAACGAGCACCCGCGGACAGTCGATAGTCATATCAGCAGCAATGCCAGCAATATACTCTGTTCGGTTATGCCCCATTTCGCCGAATCCCAATTCGCCGAAAACCCGTGTCATTTACTTATTTTCTTAAAGAGGAAATGCCGATGACGTCAAACTAAACTGACCCTAACCGTAACACTAACCCTAACCGACACAGTAACGGTAATATTTTTACGCGCATTTCGTTGACACCCATAAAAAGGTTGTATCGCATTAATGAAAGGAGTTAAAAATGAAAATGGTGGAAAGAAAAGCTTACACGGCATTCGGCGAAACGGGAAGACACCCTCTGATATGTCGTGGACTAAAAACCTTCAGTGCAAAAGGAACGTTACGAGTTGCACAGATTAGGTTTATACGGAACGGTTAGTTAATTCCAAAATCGAAACTGCGTGAAATCAGCGTTCATCACGATTGTGTCCTACGCGCAATGACGGCCTTAGAAGGACGTCCGCGTCTGCAACTACACGTCCGTTCGTGGACATGCGAAAAGCTTGCGCTCGCGTCCGCACATGGACATTAATTACTCCCTACACCAGTAACAAAACACAAAGGAAATGTATGCTAAAACCGCGATTAACGCGCGATTAATTATTTAACGAGATTTAGGCCGCGGTTTTCCACCGCAAATTAATCTTCTATTGACGTTAATGGGAGATTAACTCCCAGTAATTAATCGGAGCCGAACTCCTATTAACGTTAATGGAAGATCAATTTGCAGTGGAAAACCGGCCGATAAAAGTCAATCGCTCAACAGCATCATCTCAACTGATAACAAAGAAACAATATTAAGTTATACGACTATATTTTTACGACTAAACGTCGGCATGATAATTGGCGATGACAATAAACAGCAAAACACGCGCCTAACACTGTACTCACAGAAAACAGAAAATTCCTGCACGCAACTTATTGTCCGCATAATTATAGCGGATCGGCATTCGTAGCGGCTGCGTCCGAACGCCTCTATACCAGGCCGCCACTGCTAGCATGCGTCTTCCCAGCGACCGCAGCAGCACGCTGTTATCATTATTATTATTATTATTGACTGATGAGGGTAATTAGTGCTGCGATGAGGCCTAATAACAAGACATCCAATAAGACTGACGATAATCCAGTTGTCACCTCCATCGGCTCACAACCGCATTTCACGCGCACCGGCAATAGAAACGCTGGCTTCTGCGGACTTAAATAACAAGTGTCCAAATTAATTTGGCAAAAGGCCGCATCGCCGTCTTGGAACTTGTCACACTCGCGGTTGCCAACGGATTCGTCCGATCTTGGCCGCATCTAACAAAACATATATTGGTTCTTTGGGCCCACATGAGTCAGCCTCCAAACGGCATCTCGATCGGTTCAGTGAACTTCAGCCGATTTTGCAGGCTCCACTCCGCCTGTAGCAAGAGGCCGCATCGCAGCAACAGGCCGCATCTTACGCATGCGATGCGGTCTAATAATTACAGAGAAATGGTTCCCAAACGTTTTGCCGAATGCGCCCTTTTCATAACGTCAGAATGTGATTCCCCTTTCCAAAAGTACCTGACCCAAAGATGCAGTGCAAGTAATATAAGACGTTATGCAATGAAATATCGTTCACCTGATATTCGTGATTCAAGTATACCATTGGATCTCTTGCGCTATATGGGATTTGGCATCAGTACGCTGACACTTTGGCCCACATAGACAATGATTAGAAGTGCTTTAAGCAAAATCTGCCAAAAGCTTAATATTTCAACAGTTTGAGTCTTGTCAATCTACGGTGCAAATTCTCCCATAAAACCACGAAATTCCCCGTTGGGGGTATTTCCCCTAACTGGGAACCCCCTGAAATATAGAGCACTGCACTAACCAGGCCTCGGTCCGCCAGAATCCAGTGTCACTTAACACTGTAAGGGTTGTCCAGGATTATGCTCCACGCCAGCGTTCGCATGTCGCCCGGTCAACGTGTCAATAACACTGCCCGAGATTTCCCACCGAGCGTTGGGCTCGGAGCTGATCCCGGTGTACAGGCAGTCAGCCCGCAGGCAGTCATCCACCCGGCGGTGGGCTGCTATTACTTTCCGCCAGGCCTGCGGTTACCTTCCCAGCCGCAGAGCATCACCGCCCCTTGGCCGGTACCAAGTTATACTGCTTGCCATGTTGACAGAAGCATATAGGTGTGAACAACTTGCCCAAGGCTTTTACGAAGCTTTGCCCCGTGTAGGATTTGAACCCGCGACCTGCTGATCGCGCTACCTAATGACCATATAAAAGAAGAAACAGGTTATACGGATTTTCCTATGGGTATTCATCAGTTAATATATTGGGGACTCGTCCCCCTATACCCTCGAGTTGGGGGAACCAGGAGCAAGCCAAGTCTGATAGTTGAAGGCCGACTAAACAGGAAATCTCACGGCTACCGCCGGCGAAGCAATGCACCTGCTACGAATAGGAAATGACGCCGTTCACCTGTCATAATATATTACTACCGGAGATCGGCACACCTGACTGCGTTCTATTACTCGCCAGACGATCATTACTGCTCCGGTGTTAAGCTGACGGCCAACGTTCAGACAATCAATCAATCACACAGCGACCATGACTCGGCAATGTTGATTGTTTACGCAGGGCAACGCCGCCGTGGACATAGCACGCTCAAGCCGACAGGCCGCTTACACGATCGTTAAAGTCTTTCAACGCCACGCAGTGGGAGGGGACATGGCATTGGCAGTCCGGTAACAGATCCAGCCGCTCCATGACCTTCAAGGTGTGGCAATTAGAAATACGTCTGTAGTTCGACATCTGGTCTTTATCTAGATAAATCCCGTGTTTCTCAACCCAAGTGGACGCAGAAGACGGATGTCCGTGCATGGAAGACGTTGAAAGGTGAAGTGATGACGATAGAAGGCTGAGGGTCAATACATATAC
>Ga0209363_1001899_pt1 | contig 10532 bp, 11 predicted proteins | sample WorMetexBAHAMAS3_FD_187385 | JGI IMG/M metagenome (GOLD analysis project Ga0209363, IMG submission 187385) | Marine gutless worms symbiont microbial communities from Max Planck institute for Marine Microbiology, Germany - Inanidrilus exumae... | ecosystem: Host-associated > Annelida > Digestive... | reverse complement strand
CTATCAAAATAAGGGATAAAACGTGCGATTTTCAACTCGCGGATTTTTTCCATGATATATTTTTATATATACAACATGATGCAATCAAAAACTCAATTTTGACAAAATTTCGATCTGGTGCGTTCTTGCTCTGAGGGGACGATATAAATCTGGTGACTGGTGAACTTCAGTCCAGTAACTACGGAGTACAAGAGGATTGTCGGCGTGCACCCCCTCATTTTTAAAGACATAAATCATTTGAGACAAATTATCTCAGGATCTATACTTGACCTATTTTCACCCAATTTTCACCGCATGGTAGTATTTGATAGTGGATTACGGTCTGGTCTTCTTTTTCCGCTCGTTCAAGAGACGTTGCCATGCTAAGCAATTCTAGCGTCGAAATTGACGAAATCGGCCTATTCACCTTTTTCGTCGCCCTGGCATTCGGAAACGGATTGTAGTATCGCACATCTGATTTAAAGGGTTCATCTACGATGATCTGGCTACATCGTGGTGAACTTCGGTCCAATAACTCACGAGTTTAAGAGGGTGAAAGGTGTACACCCTCGTCGATCCGCAGTTTGGCTACGTTCGCTTTACTGCTAAACCTTACGGGATCAATACAGAGTTTTCTGGGGCAATCACCTACTCAGTTTCGTTTCACCTATATACTAAAGGGCGTCACTGCTATGCCATGGGGGCTACACGCTAGGCTCTGCCACGCATTTCTAGTTAATTGTGTTTTACGTTCTATTTTTAGGTCGGCTTCACAGAGTCGACCTAATAAAGTGGGTCTCAAATGTCCATCCTTCCGTATACGTACGTACGTACGTCCGCCCACAAAAAGTTTCTTCGATTTCAATGAAATTTGGCATGTAGGTAGAGGTCGATAAGTGACGCACGACAGTATGCAGTATGACCCGATTCAAGGTCAAGGTTAAGGTCAAGGTCACGAGCCCTCGAAAGTTGGAAATCCTTCCAGTTTCAAAAGCTATCTCCCCCGCCATTTACAATGGGAGCTGGCAACTGACCACTGATTCTTAAATTAGGGCACACTATCTAAAATTGACCAGGGCCGGATTTTTTATATTTGTCCTAGTGCGCCCCCGGAAGCTGCCGAGTTCGACGAAATAACGCAAAATAAGGGCCATTTCGCCGTTCAAGGTCATTCAAGGTCACCGATTTTGGTACAATCGGAAGCTCATGTACGACTTTCTATTAGTGATTAATACTAACTTAACTTCTATCTTGCACCGTTTCCGATAGCCCCCGAAAGCTCCAAGATCGCTACACACCGTGTTTCAGAAAAAAAAACACCCACTCATATTATTGGCTATAAGTTGAGGAATAGTTGTCTGATTTTAATAATTTTTGACACAAAAATTCCTCACATAATTTGACGTCGCAAGACAGCTTAGTTGTCCACCTCACCTAACTAATGTGTCTACACTACCTTGTAAAACTTATAGCACGAGTTTAGTCGCCGTACATCACATACTTTACCATATAGGCTTACAGGTTGTGGACTTTTGGCATAAAATTTTCACTAACTGTTGAAACAACAGTTTTCAACAGCCAACAACTGTTTCCGTCGTGTTTACTGATATGCATTATATATTCTATGCCAGTGATGCTTATAACATTTGCCGTGACTGTTTTCAGTGTTCTTTGACTCTTTCAGTCACATGCAGCCGTTGTGAAGCGTTATAACGCATTTTGTGTAAAACTTACAGCAAACACTGACACCGAACAAAATAACGGCAGCAAATCAACATTTCCTGTATATGTTATAGTGAACATTTTCACGTTTAATGTATTGTGGTACGTAACTTTTTTTCACAAAACAACGCGTGTTGTACGGCGACAAAACTCGTGCGATATGTTTTACAAGGTAGTGTACACACATTAGTGGACGTGAGGTGGACAACTAAGCTGTCATGCGATGTCAAATTACGTGAGAAATTTCGGTGCCAAAAATTATTAAAATCAGACAACTATTCCTCAACTTATAGCCAATAATATGAGTGAGTGTTTTTTATCTGAAACACTGTGTATTTGGCTACCTCTCTTGCATTTAAACCCCCCAACGGAGGGGTTCCCCTGTCACGATCTGTGTAAAATTTTCCGTGGATGTCAACGGATGGTCAAGGTACCAAATCATGGCGAAGAAACATCGCCGAAATTTTCAACCGGCTGAGTAGGGCGCATGAATGTTACAGATAGACGACAGACAGACAGACGACAGACGGACGGCAGATAACATATAGGCCTAGCTAACGTGAACGTTAAGTTCACGTTCGCCAAAAACCTTAACTCAATCAATCAACTGCAAGGATAGGTTTATAACAGGTTAATAAGGTTGTCCTAAGTTGCAAATAATGGTGATAAATTCATGAGACCAAGGACTAAGAAAAGGAGCTCACCATGAATAAAAACATTTTTGTAAATATCATTACTATTATTCATAACTTTTATATTACGACCTGTGTCAGAAAAGTTGTTTCTGAAATCGATTTTGAAACTCAACACAAACAGAATCTTAAAACCGCCACAACGTTGTTTGTTTGTGGGTCCTTATTATAGGAATCGGTGGATAAATTCCAGCACATCCGGTTCCGAAATTCGATCAGCCTCTTAGAAGGTAGTTCGATTGCCAGGCACAACATTACCATCGGTAAGTAAAGGAGAGGCTGTTCAGGTGGGAAGCATAATGTAGTATGCCACTTATTCTTCAAACATCCAGTCAGTCACCTCTTCGGAGGAACGCGAACAGCAGGTGTCGCCAAAATCGCCGTCTCATCAGTGGTTACAGCAGCTCAGCAGCAGCGCAAGCAGAGAAGGCCGACAGCAGGCATCTGCAGCCCAGCCAGCAGCAGCAGCAGTAGCAGCTGATTATAATGTAGTCGAATGGTCGGCAACTTGTGTAAGCCTGCGAAGACTGCTGCTTCCCTGAGCGTTCGATAAGCCCGTCTATGTGTAGTCTGTCGAGATAAAATTGCCAGCTGTGGAGAAAATTCGCCGAATGCTGCTGGTAGGTACACATGTGCTGCCGGATTGTTCGTAGTTGGTCTCAAACGTGCACTGGCGCTGATGCGTTTGCGTTGCCGCGTTCACGCCGCCCATCTCGCTGTATGATCTATTCAAATTATGACAGTCGGCGGGCGTACACTGTTCGTCCAAGCCTACCGTATCTCATTTGACCTAATCGAGCAATTTAACCGCTGCAGACGATTTATAGAGCCGCCGCGGCAGCAGAATTCGCGTTTTTGGACAAGTAAATCACAAGGCTAGGCCTAAATTCATGGAGACGAAGCTGAGTATACTAAAATAATAGCTTTATGAAGGATATGTCTCGTGTCTCAGGCGTCGACTGATGACTCACGCTGTAGCCTGTTAACGAATTTTTGCAATCGCGTAGTATTACATTAGCTTAATGCGCTCGTGATCTATACTGGATGAGGACGCAGATATTTCTATCGGTCATCTCTGATTCCGCTGCTGCTCAGCTGCGCCATAACCAGTGACGATATAGCGATTTTGAGGACGCCCGCTCTCCACGAAACTGCTCCGTTTTTTGCCCAGTTCACGAACGGGGCAAGTTGGATTGCCTTCTTCGTGCACTGGACAGTGTCACAGACGGGTATAATACATAGGCCTATCAGTGGCGAATCCAGAATTCCAATGTTTTGCGCGGATGGTCTTTCTGTTGGGTCCAGAGGCAGAGCCTCTGGTGGGAGTCTTCGCCCCGCGAAAGGTCTTAGTATATAGTTACTCTACCCGTCCAACAGTTTCGCCTGAAATTTGCACATATTTGCTTATTCAGATAAACAGGAATGACCGCTAGATCTGCGTGTGCCCTGGCCTCCTCACTGTCTCTTCCCTTGAGAACGTTGTGAGAGGAGTTGTCTTCTTTGCCGCTGTTCAACCGACGTTGGGATGCGTACCGGTGTGGCGGATTTAAGTCTTCGCCCTGAAAGTCTCCGGGGTTGGATTCGTAACGAAATAAGTTCTCCGGGGGCGAATTCCACGCGCCACGATAATTGCCGGGCGGCGGAAATAATGTCGCCGCACCTGAAATAAAGTCTCCGAGGGGGAGAGTTTCAGAACGGTTATTGTGAAACCTTATTCCGAAATTTATGTGGCCTGTGGTCTATGTATTATAATTAGGCTACACCTTGCAGAAAATGTCCGTGAAACCCCGTACAAGTTAATAGTGCACAGAACGAAATATCTTGCAGTACAAAACAGCACACAATATCACAGTTACCTATTCACCGACTACGCCTACGTAGCAGTATGACGTATAAATACGGCGAACATGCAAAAAGAACGCAAATAATTACACGAAATGGTACATTAAGTGTTACATCTGTTTAGCAGTAAATGAGTTGTGGATAAAACAAGAAGCTCAGCTACCGCAGGACCGCGCGACGCGCTAGTAAGTAAAATTTTGTGCTATGTTTCATGAGCTGTTGGGAGTTACAAAGGTTTCAAACAGCAAAAAGTGACCTTCAAGGTCATTCGAGGGCATTGGCAATGGTGCCATTCGATAGGCCACGTGCAATTTCCTGTTAGTCTTCCTTTGCAACTTTGTCTCTGTCTTGCACCGTTTCCGAGATACTATCACTCATTTCCGAAATTTTAAAGCGGACACGTGACTTTGGACACATCTCTTTTGGGAGTAGTATATTATGCCTGCACGAGTACTCCTCTGTATCTACCAGCAAACGAAATTTGAAGTGCCTGAATTCACCGATTCCAAAGACATGAATGGGGCAAAATTTTAAAAAACGGGCCACGTGACCCTGACCACACACCTGCACTAAGGGGTAATCTGTCATCCCAAGGCTAGCACTTGATATATTCTACCTAGGTACAGAATTTTGCGACTTTCGCTTCAGCCATTCCGGAGATATGATTGCGGGCGTCAAAATGTCACCCTGATCACGCCAGTTTAGGGGTGGTTTGTCATGCATTAGCTAGGATATGACATAATCTACCTTTGTATAAAATTTGACGACTCTCGCTTTAGCCGTTCCAGAGACATCATTAGGGGCCCCAAGATTTCAAATGGGTCACGTGACCCTGACCACGCCCATTTAAGGGTGATTTGACATCTATATGCCTACCTGCTTTCAAAATTTGACCGCTCTAGCTTCAGCCGTTCCAGAGATATGGTTGATGCCCACTAAATTTAAATAGTTCACGTGACCTGATCAGTGATCAAGCTCCATTCAGGGACAGTTTGTCATCCATGGGCTAGCACTCGCTACGATCAACCCATCTATCAAATTTGAAGTCTCTATCGCTACATACCACGAAGATACGAAAGGCGATATAAAAAGACCGAAATTGGAGTGGTTTGGGATATTTATGGGTCAGTTTAGCCGTTTTGGTACAGTGCTGGCGTGTGACAGACGGACGGACAGACCAAGCCCGGACCGACGTACAAGAACATATCGGCCTACGCTAGGGTTGGGGAAAACGATGCACCAAAGGCACCGAGAACTGGATGCCAAATGCATGAGGGGAGGTTTTAAGACAGGTTCCCCTCTCCAGCCGACTGTGCATGGACTGTGCACGGGGAACGTGGTGAGCTGTGGCATCCCAGCGGGCCCTGTGGCTGAGCTCCGGCAGAGAACGAATTTGGCGTAAGTCTTTGCTGCCAGGAGACCGCCGCTAGCAAGTTCCCACATAGTTTCTATAGCAGTCCTGTAAAGTTCTATACGTTATTGGCATAGTTCTATGCAATTGCATTTTATGCATATCGTTATTCCAACTGAATGTTTATTGCTTAATTATCAGGCAGCTGCGTCTGTGTACCTGATGCTATAATTGCAAGTATATACGTGGCAAAATTGCTTTCATTAGTGACGCATGTCGTTATTTACATGTAGGCCTACTTGCGATGGCTACCGTGTTAACCGTTTCAGTACCGAGACAGACAAATGAACATATATACAATAAACATGTAACTACTGGAAAATCATTCATATGTTGCGTCTACCTTTGATATAGAATGTTTGCATGCAATTATAGAGTAAATAATTCGAGACTTCAGTCTTCAGGACACTCATGTAAAATATGACCTATGCAGTTTTTACCGCGCGACGCTATGCTAGCGTGATGTATGCTGTCGTCGTGTGTCCCTCTGTCTGTTTGCCCGTCTGTCACAAGCCGGTATTGTACCAAATGGCTAAACGTGGGATTACGAAAACATTGCCACGCGATAGCTCAGGGATTCTAGTTTTTTGTTGCCAAAGATCTCGGCAAAATTCCAATGAGGTCACCCCAACGGGGGCGCCAAATGCAGGTGGGATGTGTTAAAATCGGCGATTTTCGACCAATATCTCGCTGTATATCTGAAACAGTGTAAGATAGGTACATAAATAAATAAATAATCACTATCGAAGGCTAATAGGAACTCCTATGCCCTCTGTCGAATTTCCAGTGACCTTGAGTGACCCTAACTAACCCAAACCATTCCATTTTACACCTTGCAAAGCATTGCGATCAGCGTGTCTGTGTATATGTATGTATGTTTGTCTGTCTCTCTTTGTCTGTCTGTCCGCTGTCATGCCGTAAAAACCACGTGTCCAAATTTCGCGAAGTTTAATTCTCTATACATTCACTTGTGGCCGTCGCTCGGTCCTCCTCTGATTACAGTGCAATACTTTGTATAGTTCCGGTTTGGTGAATGACTCAAGTATTCACATAAAGGTGCATATACAGTGGCTGGGCGGCATTGGTCATCGACGAGCGACCCGTCACCCCCTACTTGAGTAATATCGACTGGCCCATAGATGGTAGCAAACGATTTGACTGGGTGTCGCGGCGGTCCGCGTTATTACGGGGCGGTGGCGAAGTCTGTCGTCGCTGACTGCCTTGTTATCTTTATAACAGCTTCCGTTGGCGGCGGAAGCATCTGAAAAATGAACGGGCCAGACGAAATTCGGTAGTGAGACAGCATCGGAGGCGGCACTTTATTTCGGTATGTAACCAGCCAACATGGTCGACTCAGCCTTTCATCCTTTCGAGGTCGATAAACTGAGTAGTAAGCTGAAATCGGATGTGTGTTTGCTTGCACGGGCGGCGCCATCTGGTGAAAGCTTACGGGGTGAAGGCCTGTGTGGTTGATTGGAGCGGTGGTGTGTTTGCTAGCTGCATGCTGCGGGTCCAATTGTACGTTAACGCGTGCAATGGATGGCCCAAATTTGCGCTGCAGCACCATTGGCTCTTGCCAATCAACTGCCACTTCCTACGATTGTACTGCGCGGCTGGTCGCGGCATTGCCGCTGTAAGTAGCGCTATAGAAGAATCCGACCTTTATAACTCCCTCACTCTTTCACACCCGGCTTAAAACCATCTTTCACAAATCCCTACCACCGTAGACTTTTCATCCCTTAGGTTTGTCTCCACTTACTGTTATCCGCACCGTACGCCTATCTTCTCAGCTAAGTCGGTTTTTGTGACCGGTTCTCTTTTCGCTCCCTCGTCTTTCTGTTTTTGGTTCCGTATCCGGCAGATTAATACCCCTTTCACACCTACGCACGGATGCTGCTGATCGGAGCGGATATAGTATGGACGAAATTTCGCGTAGAAAGTACGGATGCAGTACATAATTTTGTTTAGCCAAATTTGGCGGAGACAGCACGGAGAGAGTGCGGAGCCAGTACGAATGCAGCAGCGGGTGGACAATTGGCCCAAATTTCCCACGGATAGCAGCTATTCATGCAACTGTTTCAGCAATGGCTACAGGTGGCTGCAGCTACGCTCCACTTAGAAGAACTTGAAAAATAAAAAAGAGAATAAGAAGACAGAAGGAGAAGGGAGACAAGACGAAGAACCAGGCGACAGAGAATGCAGTGGGTCAGACAGTGGTTGCTCAGAAGACCAATGTATGGCCAGTATGAGAAGCTCATGCATGAATTGACGACAGAAGATCAAACAATCTTCAAGAATTTCCTGAAGGTGGACCCAGATATCTTCATGGAACTGCTGCATCGAGTGGGTCCGCGAATTGAGAAGCAAGACACCAGTGATGGGCAAAATCAAATCATGATTTGATTTGAGTAAAAAGACTTGATTTGGAAACCTTTGATTTGATTTGGATTTGATATGAATTTCTGTGATTTGATTTGTGATTTGACCAAATCACAAATTTTGGTCACTGGCAAAATGAGTAGGCCTAACTTCTTATGATGATATTGCATGATACACTGTAGACTCAAATCATAATCATTAGTTTATTAGAGTGCCGCTGTACGTATTTGTAGTGTGAATAGACTGTTTTCACTGAACGTTTTGAATTGAACGGCTTTTATTATTCGTTGGTAAATAATTTTTTTTAATCGGGATTTTTTCTTGGATTAACATTATGATTTGATTTGATATGTGATTTGCCGATCACTGCAAGACATCTTCTTCAGGAAAGCTTTGCCACCAGGACTGAAGCTTGCCTTAACCCTAAGATACCTGGCTACTGGCGACAGTTGCAAGTCGCTTGCGTACTCCTTCAGAGTTGCTTTCAACACCATAAGCATATTCATCCCTGAAGTATGCCAAGCCATCATCGACGAGTACTCTTCTGAGGTCCTGGTTTGTCCCACCACACCTGATGGCTGGAAAGAAGTAGCCCTCGGCTTCCAGAATCAATGGAACTTCCCACATGTCATTGGAGCCATTGATGGGAAGCACACTGGCATATGGAAATTATATTTTATAATCCTAGAGTCAGACCGAACTACACTTCTTCCCCTATTTTTGGCATTGAACAGGTTTCATCAGCTAAGCTGCTTGGTGTTTACATTCAAGAAAAATTCAGTTGTGATATGAATTTGAAACATATTATCACTGTTTCTAGTCAGAGACTCCATATACTTGAGGCTTTGAGGCATCAAGGTCTTAGCCTAGAATTGTTACATTGTGTGTTTCATGCTACAGTTGTCAATAAAATTATGTATGCTATCTCAGCATGGTATGGTTTCCTAAATAAAAGTCATGTTTTGCAAATAAATAGTCTTTTCAAGCGTGCTTTCAAGTAAGATATGTCAAAACTGTTATCAAGCTTGAATAGTTACTGCAAGATTATGATGACAAATTGATCACTAAAGCAACTCACGGAAACCATGCCATTCATCATCTGCTTCCCAGTCCCAAGTCTACCTGTTATAGTTAACGAACACTCGGTCATGGCTTGTCTGTTAAACCGGTTAAATCTGAACTGCACAAAAATACATTCAGCAATAGACTGATATTTGATGCTTGTTATTGATTTTTGCTTTACTTCGTTTGTATTGTGTTTCACTTTGTTTGTTTGTTTTTATTAGTCTGTGTGTTTTTATTTTTGTACCGGTACTTCTGCTAATCTTTTATGTGCTTGTATTTTATTTCACGCGTTTGACGTGATTATTCTATACATAGTAATAAATAAATAAATAAATAACCAATGAACAGTGGTTCCTTCTACTACAACTACAAAGGATTCTTCTCCATTGTGCTCTTGGCTGTCGTTGATGCCGATTACAAGTTCCTCTACTGCGACATAGGAGCCAGTGGTGCCGGTTCAGATGCTGGAATTTTCAATGACACGGAACAGAAGGAGTATCTGCAGCATGCTTTGAAATTTTCGCCTTCGTCGACCGCGTTGATCCTTTCGGACGCATTCAAGCATTGTGAAAGTTGTTTGATCTGGAGGAACAGCAAAGACGAAATGATGCAAGGAAATCCAGCGATCCGTACTCTCGATCCGTACTCTCTCCGTACTGTATCCGTACTCTCTACGCAGACTCGGCGGAGATCCGCATCCTAATTTGGTCGGCGGAGAGAGTACGGACGCCGCGAACAGAGTACGGATGCCGGTGGAGGCAGTACGGAGAGAGTACGGAGTCTACGGACTACGGAGCCTGCGTGGGCTGACTATATCCGCAGCATCCGCAGCATACGTGAAACATGAAATCACTTTCAAAATTGGGCTGCTGATCGCGGCGGATATATCATCCGCCGCGATCCGCGTAGCTGTGAAAGGGGTATAAGTTGGCTGTCCGTCAGATTCTCAGCACATGCTAAAGATTATCTATTGTATCGTATCGTATCGTACTAAAGCTAAAGCGTTTGTTCGGACCAGACTCCCAGTGGCGGCGGGAAGAGGGGGCAGGGAGCATGCGCCCGGGCGGCACTGTGCAGAGGGCGGCATTTTGAGGGGGAAAAGATTGAAACAGACTTGTATTTCATTTAAACGCAGTAAGTATTCTAAAGGTGTCAAAATGCTGACGGAATAACGATTGCACACGCAGTCATAGTGCTAATTCGTTACGTATAGCAAACCGGTATATAGGTTTGGAGTTGGACACGTATTAATTCTGTTGTGTATGCTGTGTTTGCACGAAATTTGTTACGTTGATTGGCAGGAAAATCACTAAAATTGTTGCCACCAGGTGTCACATTTTAAAGCTAAAATGCACCAGAGCTCCCCAGACCTCTTAGCTGGATTTAAGGTGTCCTACTTCTAAGGGAAGTAAGAGAGGAGGGAGGGACAAGGGATGGGAGGG
>Ga0209363_1001898_pt1 | contig 10532 bp, 7 predicted proteins | sample WorMetexBAHAMAS3_FD_187385 | JGI IMG/M metagenome (GOLD analysis project Ga0209363, IMG submission 187385) | Marine gutless worms symbiont microbial communities from Max Planck institute for Marine Microbiology, Germany - Inanidrilus exumae... | ecosystem: Host-associated > Annelida > Digestive... | reverse complement strand
GATTTATATCACAGAACATGTTTTACACAACCAACACAAATTTTGCATGTGCTTTTAACCTATATTGCAATGAGTAATAGGGCTCTATTTGAATGTTCGAATACTCGAATATTCGAACAATTTGAGGTATTCGAATAATACCATCAGGATTCGAATACTATTTTTGTATTCGAATATTCGACTACAGCCCTAGTTATGATATCATGGTAACAAGATCTGTTGGACGAACGAACGAATGGACTAACAATGTGGATGGACAGCCTGAAAAACAATGCTTTCACCGATACTGTCGGGTGGTGAAGAGGCAAAAGCAGCATAGACAACCATATATTCAGCAGGGATGGGCAACATTTTTCCACCATGGGCAACAAGAATATTAACTTCATGCCAGTGGGCCACAACATTCACTATGAAAATTATGTACTGTATGCTCAATTTAGTGAACACCACAACCTGTTTTAGTGGCTATTAATCATGTGCACCTGGTTAATACGTCCCCCCAGTTTTCTGCCTCCAACTCTTCTAAAAAATCTGAGGATAAGTGACACACATTTTTATGGGCCAAATGCATTACTATCACCTAACCATCAGTGTCAAAGCACTGCAGAAGACGTATTTAGAGTAATGACATGGGTGACCTTATCGTGCGACAATACAGTGTGATCAAGTTGCAACTGCAACCGAAAAGTCGCGCTACATACTATGACACGCGAGCGATGTTATCATGCGACACGAGTTGCGCGACTATCGCTCATGTGTCATGACACTTAAAGCACCGACTCTAACCAGGAATAAATTAGCCCAATCACAGGACTGACGGCCGACTCTTCAAAATGGATGGACAGTGCCAACTTCAAAGTCATGTGACGCAAAAACTAGGCCAAATATCAAAATCAGACCCCGATCAAATTTAAATATTGTGCCTGAGTTTAAGAATCAGTGGTCAGTTGCCAGCTTCCATTGTAAATAGCGGATGAGATAGCTTTTGAAAAAGGTCAGCTTTCCAACTCTGAAAGGCTCTCGACCTTGACCTGGGATCGGGTCATACTGCATACCGTCGTGCATCACTCACAGACCTCTACCTACACGCCAAATTTAATTGAAATCGAAGAAACTTTTTGTGGATGGACAGACGTACGCACGGACATTTGAGACCGGCTTCATTAGGTCCACTCTGTCAAACAGTCTACCTAACAATCACCCACTGGTCTCGTCTTCCGCCACTGGACTACTGAGGGATAAGGCATTTCCCCCTTACACGGGCTCTCTGTAATCCGGACAAACAAACAAATTGCAAAGCTGGATATAAGTTGGACCTTGGCAACTGTTTTCTACAAACAGATGAGTAGGCCATTGATTAACTCACCACAATTCAAATATTGATATTCCTATGGGCCACTTTCTGTGCATTTATTACATGGCCCTGCAGGCTGCATGAAATTCACTAGCAGGTCCATGTTCCTGTGGGATAGTTTGCCTGCCACTAAGTACAGTAACATCCACACAGACATTCAGTACAAATGCAAACAACTGCAGTTGTGAAACAGCGACCATCTGACTGGTGTTTCTATAAACACAAGTCAGATGGTCGCTATTTCACAGCTGTTACAATTTGACAAACAAGACTACAACAGTGATTTAAATCAGCTGTACTTATGTATTATGCTAATGCAACGTCCTACTTACATATTAGTATATGAGATCGGAACAAGTACGATATTGTGTGTTCACACATACAGACATGTTCCACTAACTCATAGTAATAGGTAGCCGCTTAAACAGGAACGACAGTAAACTCAACAGAATCTACAGTCTACTCATACCTAACGATTACGTGCACTATGTATCAGATATGAAACTGGTTGGATTTACTGTATACTGTAAAGCATCAATCAACTTGATGTGTTGCGCTGCATTAGCACCACACTCATCAAAGTAAGTAAGCTGGCAGTGTTCACAATGGATGCGTTGCATTTCACTGCGGTGACATGCAGTGCCACATGGCATCATTTCTGCCATGAAGTACCACAACATTACGCAAGACATCGCACGACGAACAGCCAATGAAACAATGAAAAGCTTGCACGTGAACAAATATGCTGGAGTTTAACATCCATTTCAGTACAAATATGGCTATATCAGTCACGAATGGTCGGATAATACACAAACTGAGTTAAAGTTAAGTAAACAAAACTTCGAGTAGATGTTGCTAAATACTCTTTTAGTAACAGGATAGCTAATGAATGGACTATTCTGGGTGAGGGAATTACTGAAGCTAATTCATTATCTGGTTTCAAAAAGAAAAAAGATCACTTCCTCTTATTTCATCAATAGAATTTCACTTGTTTTGATGCATCAAGTTCACTAACATCATCACGAAACGTGTCGTGTAAAGCTAAAGATGAATTTCTTTGGATTCCACAAGACCAACATCACCAAGCATCACATATCAACACTGTCAGCCATAGTGAGTTGGAGTTTAACGTCCCCTTTCAGCACACATGGCTATATCAGAGACAAAAGTTCAAGGGTGAGGGAGTGAATGGACAAGTCAGGGGTGGAGAGCTATCCCTACCCAGTGAAGGAAAGCCAGCGATATATTAACCTCAACCCTGGCTGCCTTTTTGTTCAGCAGCCACTGAAGAAGGAAAGCGATCGAGAGGCTCATTTAAATTATTATGCTAGCGCCTACAACAGGAGAAGACAACTATCACACCGCAAGACTAAACTAAACCAAATAAACAAAACACCAGAATAAATCTTAACTAAGCCATACAGATAACACAATCATAAACAAAAAAACAAACTAAACCCAGGTTCAGTCGCCTCCTACGACCTCACTCCTGGAAATGGAGTGAGATGATTCTGGTAGAAAGGGATCGGATGGACAATAGAAGAAAATATGTGAATGAGAAAATGAAAAGGGGAAAAAGTAATAAAGAGTAAAAGATGAGGAAGTGAATGGACAACGGAAGAGCAAAAGGCGGAAAGGGGGTACCCCGACCCCACGCGGGGTCACTGTCAGCCATCTTCTTGCACACACTTAGCACTAGCGGTGCACCCTCCCACCTACTGCACTTAGTTACTCCTCACCCCTCCTATTCTACTCCTGCATCTCTCAGTCCGTTGCGCCTGTTGCCGCGAGTTCTGAATTTGCCCACAAAGCTCGCCACCCAAATGGAAATGGAGTGGGATGATTCTGGTAGAAAGGGATCGGATGGACACAAAGCTCGCCACCCATTTGCAGCGGCGTACATGGATGGTGCACAGAGCATGAGCCCACAGGTGCTAACCCGTCCATGACCATCCGGAGGTTATAACGATGCCACATGCCAAATTGCGTGCAAATCCGCTCAAAACTGTGGCCGTGCATAAGGAAGTAAGAAACACGCAGATTCAGTTCTATATATGTAAGATACATCAGTATAAGTGTACAACATGTGGTGCCGGAGGGCACCGCAGTGCAACGCAACTCATCCGGTGTGCTGATTGGCTGGAGTTCGACGGTTACTTTCCGGCGTGAAACAACCTTAACACTTGTAGGCACAACAACACATTGGCGCATTTTACAAAGTAGGCCTAAAACAGCCACAGAACAATGCATGAATTCACGGTGAAAATTCTCACCATCTCATGTACGTATTTCACGTGTCCAATTTCACATGTTCCATCAAGATTTTGTCAAGCGTGTCAAGTTGTCAACAGAACAATCAATGGCTGACAACTGTTCAGTTAATCTGATATTTCTATAGTTCGTTTTCTTCATAAATGCAATAATTGAAACTGCTTGCGTGATCTGTGCATCAGAATATGTAGCAATGCAACTTGATAAAATAGCTGCAACACGAGTGTCCCACAATTAAAAAAAATTCCGAATTTGGTTAAGACAATGGCACGAACCACAGCAACAATTGAAAACTTACAGCAGCGAAGCCATATTTTTGATAATGTATGTAAAGACATCAAAATATGATGACATGTAAGAAATTATGAAACCCAGTTTTATGCAAAATTTGCCTGAACACTGCTACGTAAAACATAACGTTAGTAATACACTTCAAACTGCATGCCATATGGTAAACTTCCTGCAATTTGTCACACATTTTTGCAATAAAAGTCTGAACAGGTCTGGTATGCATCATAAATTAATATTATGAAATGAAAAACTCAGACTGTGGTAATTCTGCAGTATAAATGTAATAAATAAAAACAAATAACAATAAATTAGCCCCATACAGGACTGACAGTCGACTCTTCGCAACGGACAGCAAGTGCAGCATTAAGGGGGTTATAGGGGTGATGCAGCACCTGGGCCTGGGGGCCCGCAATTGGTGGGAATGGTTAGCTGGTTATAGGTCTGCAAGGGTCCCGCATATGGCACAGCACCCGGGCCTACACTATCCTTAATGCGACCCTGCATGATGCAAAATTAATTAGTTGCAGTTTAATTGTCCCCTTTCCAATTTTGAAGAGCTCGTTACCTTGACCTTGGATCGGGTCATACTGCATACCGTCGTGCATCAGTCATCGACCTCCACCTATATGCCAAATTTCATTGAAATCGAAGAAACTTTTATGGATGGACAGTTGTATGTACGCATGTACGACGGATGGACATTTCAGACCGGCTTCATTAGGTCGACTTTGTCGAAGAGTCGACCTAAAAATATATTGTTACCATTAATACTACCGCTGTTTGGTTTTACTAAGCTGCATTCTCCGGGTCACTCCATGATAGGCATCTGCCAAAAGCAAACCTTAGGGATCTGAAGCAGGCTTTATTACAGGCTTGATAGGCATCCAGATGCCCAACCATGTCAGATCACTAAAGTAATTCAAATTTCTATCGTTTTTCACTGAAGACCTCCAAATATGACTAACCGAGCATTACTAAGTGTAAACATAACGAGATGTGGCTTAGATAAACAACACCTAAATTTGCCCCAAGAGGCTACTGTAGCACAGACAACTCATGCAAAGATGTCCCTGACAGATTACAAATAACAGCACTTTACAAGGGCACATTCGGTGCTTCAGAACAGCAGTGTCGCTGCTAACATCACCAACAGTATACATGAACCACAGACATTTTCACCTGCAGAGAATTAACAGAGAGTACGTAAGTCCATGTCTTACTCATAAAGCACGCTGGTGTCCAAGTAATTCTTTAGTATTATCCACGTCACCTTCTGCTCTAAGCAAAGCAACTGAATCCATCCAATGCCAATAAATGGCACAATTAAGTATGTATTGTTTTAAATCATCCAGAAGCCATATTTGTAGCTACACTACTGTTTCCTCTTACATACTTAGTGACTGAGTGACTGACACCTCATATCTAAAAGCGGTCATTGTCAAACAAGCTTTACAAGTCACAACAAATGCCTACAGTTCCAAGATATAAAAAGACAAATGTATCTAACAAACTGACACACACTGGCAGTGCTGTTAATGTCCCGAGAGAAACTGACATACACTCACACATCAAGACAACACACAGCTAAAAATCTACCACCATTTGACAGTAAAAACCTATTCTACATCCAGAATTGTACTACAAGCATTTGCACAGCCGAATGCACAATACACCTACTACCTTATAATAAAGTAAAAATGTGATCAGATCATTTCAGGACGTCGTCTCTGTAAAAAAATAAACCACGAACAAAACACCAACAAAATACAATAAAACAATTTATTAACATCATTTACCAGCACATGCTACTTGAGCAGTACCACAGTTCTGTTGCTTTACATTTTCAATAATTAAATTAACAATGCTGCCTTTCGAGCTACAGTGACAATCACATCACTAGGTTAGCTATGTCCTACATGGTTGCATCCAATTTCGGTTGTACATGGCCGGCATTCTTGGCAGGAGTATCAGACTTCCTACGTTTGGTGGCATACTTCTGTTTTCCATCACCGCTTCCATTCTGAACACAGTACAAAAACTTTCAGATCTTAAAATGTTTTAAACTTTACAAAAATGACACTCTAAAGGAGAATGCTGGCTAAGAACAATAAATATGTAACCCCTCAACAGAACTGAAGTCAGTTATATAACTGCAGCGACTTGAGAAAATTCATTAGATGGAAATGAGTATCAGTATGTACAAAATTAACAGCAAATCATCATGACATTACACTTCAGTATGACGAACAATTATTCAAATACCGTATTTAATCTAATAGAAGCCGGGCCTCAAATACAAGCCGGGGGTCAGACTTCATTTGTTCTAATAGAAGCCGGGTCTCTAAAAGACGAATATCATAGAACTAATTGCGCATCCCCCTGTAGCAGTGTGGTGCATTGCGTCATCTGTGCGTATTGCGTGATTAGCATTTAGCAGATCGGCGGTATGGCCTTCCGGGTATTTCGCTTTGCAGTAATAAAATATAAAACCAAAAATCTTGGTGTTTTAAATAATGTCATGTTCATCGGTGAACCGGGTGGTTCTAATAGAAGCCGGGTCTCTAATACAAGCCGGGTCTCTAATAGAAGCCCGGGGCTTCTATTAGAGAAAATACGGTATCATTACTTTACCAAAAACGTTCTTTAAACCTGAATACAAAGAAGTTCTTTCTCAAATTCACCGAGCAGACGCCGATGTGATATAGTATCTGGAATGTTGCTTCTTTTCTGTCCCTATCAAACACCAGATATACACAACTTGCTGTTTGTCTCGTTGTATTCAACAAACATGTCAAAATCAATCACAAATTTCCACTGCTGAATAGTTTAACAACTGAAATATGTCAACTTACTTTCCTGGGCTTGGGGTCACTCGCCCATGCCCGCAGTGCTTTAAACAAGCGATCACAGCCTCGGGCAAGATATGCTGGCACTTCCTCACCTTCTTCACGATAATCTAGCAAAACCATCAGTTAGTACAACCATCATTCTGGCTACTGTAACGTCATGCTGGAAGCAGATGGAAGATGTGATTTGGCAATGATATTATGGACAAGTGCATAGAGAAACCTCTATGAAACTTCTGGCCTCTTGTTAAAATCCGAAAGCACCATGTGAGGAGTTAAATAGTGAGACCGGACTAATGAAGGTGGAGCATACAGCAGAACTGAAATGATCAGACGGGTATGTGGGTTAACTGTGAAAACAAAAACACAGAAGTTAGATTTTAGGCCAAACTGCCTGCAAGCAGTGCATGAGATGCAGCCTACTGCCACAGATGATGCAATCAATCGGGATGCCATTTTAGGGGTTGACTCAGGTGGGTCCAATGAACCAGGCATTAGATGGGGTCCAGATCCTCCTACAGGAAGGAGCACTTTGAGGTGGAACATGTACCAGCACATTAAGAGACATAAGTGCATTGCACCCGCCATGGGCGAATGTTCCTGCTCAGCACATGCAGCACACAAATGCATTTGCCACCGTGACAAGACAAGACGCCTCTTACCAAACTATTTTAAACACTTTGTATTAGATTGGAATAAGTCACTTTCATGATTAGGAAGCGTAGACTGAAATGACTTGGACATGCAGAACGTAAAGACCAAAATGACTTACTCAAACATTGTACAGAGACGGTGGTAGTAGAAATTGGATAGAGATATCTCAGGAAGACACGATGATATTGTATTAAAGAGGATATGAGAAGTTATTAGTTTGTCTTGATGGATTCAAAAGTGGAGGAAGAAACTCAGCAAGCAAGCAGCTAAACTGAGTTCACTTTGTTAAACTGGTATATGTGCATGCATTGTGAATCATTCCGAATTTCATACAGAACATCATCGTCCCAAACAGATGTTGCAAAATCCCAGACAAGTCTCTGGACTCCACCACTATAAGTGATTCAAACTGGCGGCCATCTAACAATTTTAGTGTCAGTTTATCACTAGCATCAATAGTGTCAGTTCAATGGTATGTGTCATGTAACTCTACATGATCATTCCCCTTACCTAAAGTTACTTCAGTGTATTCGATTGCACCAGTTTTACACTTTGTATTACTGCAACTTCGTTGTGCAGCGGTTTTCGTAAAAAAATCCAACTATACTGAAAACCTGGCTTGCATCAGACCGTTTCTATATGAGGTTTTGCTACACGCTGGCCTTTAATAGCCGTTAACAAGTAATAAATTAACAAAATAAATTTAAAGATATATGACCAATTCATAACTTCAGAAGCAATGAACTACAAAATAAAATCTGCAAAAGAATCACAGAGTGCCAAGTGGGTCAACATTGACTGATCTTGTGCTAAAACTGAACATATAAAATTCAAAATGATAACAGAGAGCAAGCAATATATTACCTCTCAATGTGTCCAGGATGTGCTGGGCTGCAAACCAATTCAAAGTCTCAAAGTTTGGAAACAAGTATTTTACTGGCGTGTGTGTATGCTTCTCAATGCGATATACCCTGCCATATAACAACTGCCGACATGCAACAGCTATCACAATTACTACGTACAGAAACAAAACAAAAATCACACAGGGTGCTTACAAATTTGGCAAAATAAAATGCCCTGAGTTTTCCAGACACTCTAAACAGTCTTTTCCATACAATTATAAAGTTAAAACCCGATGTAACAAATCACCTAGGCAGTCATTTTGGTATACCTTTGTTGCAGAATTACAGAATGTATTTTTAAGGAGCATGGTGACTGGCTCCACCCTCTTACATGTCGGCCTGCTGTGTGTTACAGATTATGTAACGAACAAATAGCTTCTGACATACCAAAATTCCCTCAGTATATTTCAAATTCCCTGAGTTTTCCACATTGAACAAATTCCCTGAGATTTCCATGTTTTCCAGAGTTGTAAGCACCCTATCACAGAATCAGTAGTACTGCCTTCAACCATTCTACTAATGAATTAACTGTCCATTACAATTATTAACAATTATTGGCACATCTGTTTCTTAGTAATGAGGGTACTGTTTATTTATTACCTAACCTGTCAAATTCCCTAAACATTGTCTAGATATCACCAGTTATTGATTGCAGACTGGCAGGTATAAAGATAACATACCTGAGTTGCATTGGTATGCACAGCTTGTGCAAAAAGTTGCCTCCGAACACCATGGAGTCGATGGGAGTCATAACGGCATGGATCCAACCAGACGGCAAGAAAACAGTTTCTCCACTCCTCACGACACATCTATGTAGAAGATAGAACACAGACTGAGTCCAAATCTTACAATAAACATTTAGTCAGTCACTTCCTTCAGACAACATTTTACTTCATCTGTTGTTCACAACAGGATATACAATTTGTTAAAATGTTTAGCGTATAGCAACATCAGAATGCATACAGCATACTATTTTTACAACTCATGAAAGGGACATTCGCCACTTTCCCCATGCATTTACTGCAGTTTAATTGCTGCATATATCATCATTCGGTTTACATCACTGTATGCCTTTACGTATCATTAGCATACTCACACATGTATTTGTTTGGTTCCCTTCGGTGCTTTGGTTCGGCGACGGAAAGGAAGGTATCAAGGCTGTAACAGAACCTGGCATGCTATTCACTATTATGTATGTGTGTACGCAAACATTTCTGCCATAAGCAAGGTTTACGATTTATTGTACTGCTATTCACAATCAGTTTGTAAAAACTGTCTTACGTACGTGCAGCCCACGATGATCATATTCTATTTATAGAATGCCCACCTCAATGGGAGTGCTCGTTAACTAGCATATTTGGTAAGTATTTTTAAAGTGCCAAAATTCAAAAATATGCCTGTAGTGATTATCTTGCTCCGTTTCTCTTATGCAAATATTGAGGTACAGTTGTATGTTACATTATGCTTGATGCCTTTCAATGTAAATTATGACATAATTCTTCTACTTACATTTTACAAACAAATTTCTGCTGTCATTCTAAAACCAAACAGTGACGTAACTTCACCAACTCTCTCTATCTTTACGAATATTTTCTGTGGTATGACTGCGTATAAATTTACAATTTTCGTACGTAAGAAAGTTTTGTGAATAGCGTTACTCATGTAAGAAGTTGCATACACAAAATGTACGCACAGAAACTGGCGTACAAAGTTTTGTGAACAGCACCCCTGCTCTATTATCTCAACGGTTCTCTGGATAATATGGAGTAACACTACATAAAAGACCATCAAATGACAATTGGAAGTAGCAGATTTGCCTTTACAGTTTCAGTATAACATACTGGCTGTTTAGATTTATGATTCTGCTTCTATTATTTTGCTGAACACAGAAATAAATCAATGCAAACCACTAATACTTTACTGCATTGAGACTTACTAACAACCAGCACACAAAAATGCCGTCAAAATTGCAGCATTTCATCTTCAAAAAAAGACTACCACAGTTGGCTAATTATACCAGAACTCTGGACCAACTGTACTTGACATATACCAGCACTTATATTATAACATGAGGCTTATTCGTTTTTACTTGTATTTGGCCAGCATGATGCACATTTGACTCTACAACTAGTGTTGTTACGACCACCAAACTTTCACCGCCACTGCGGTGGTTAGCTACCACCAAACCAACACCGCCATCGCGGTGTTTTACAG
>Ga0209363_1001897_pt1 | contig 10534 bp, 7 predicted proteins | sample WorMetexBAHAMAS3_FD_187385 | JGI IMG/M metagenome (GOLD analysis project Ga0209363, IMG submission 187385) | Marine gutless worms symbiont microbial communities from Max Planck institute for Marine Microbiology, Germany - Inanidrilus exumae... | ecosystem: Host-associated > Annelida > Digestive... | reverse complement strand
ACGGATATGCACCTAATTTGGCACAGCCGTAGGGGTCGCCGACGTAATCACCTGTGACAAATTTTTTGGTGATCGGTTGAGGGGTGTCGATTCTGTGGGGGGTCGAAAATTGCCCTTTCCCATTGAGAAAGCCAGTGGCCGTTAACACAGGGCTGGCGCTACCGCGCAGCCTGTGACTAGAGAAACGTGTAGAATTTTGGTATAAAATTCTATAAGTGCTGAGTTATTATCAAAATTTATAAGTATTTGATTTTGTGCTTCAGCAATACATTTTGATCTGCAGTTGATGCCCAGAATTCCAGATATGTGTGGTAGTTGTTCAGTATTGAGGGTTCTTATTGTATACGCATTTAGTTCTGTGTTGATAACATGACACTGTGGTAGGATAACACTGATACAGGTTGAGGATTGAAAAAGTAGGCTGGCTTTTATGTCAAGATATGCCGCCAATGTTGCATTGCAGTCTTCATGCAGCTCATGTCGACGACTTCATTGGCGCTTTGAAACAGCTACATGTGGACTTTCATTGGCCATTTCCCATTCTGTCATTAAGTGCCTTACAACATGTCGCTTCAGGTTTGTTTACTCTGCACGTGGTGGGCAGAATGCGTATCTCTGCTATCTACCTGCTGATCGTGTGAGTGTTCTTCATACCTGTTTATAAACATAAGTGGAGTTGAAGAGTCACTTGGTAGGTGTTGTGCAGGTTGTCTCCCTTCCCGCTTCCCTTGCCCTTCCCTTCCATATCATACTATCCCTTTTCCGTCCTGTTCCCAACTGTCCTACCTCTTTCCGCCTCTTTTCCTTGCCATGTCCTTTTACTGTCCGACCCCTTCACCATTCTCTTTTTGCTCCCCTAATCCTCAGTCCTTACCAGTACCATGTTTGGAGGAGCGCTGTTCCATTTCATGCTAAATATGCACCAAAAGGCGGTTTGGCAGTGCATGGCTGCCACACCCTTTTGGTTGCATCTTGAGCATGAAATTGAACATTCCTGGACAAACTGTGATAAAGGAAACTGACCTCTGTGAACATACCTGTTCAGTTGCTGTAGAACTTATTGCTAAGCATGTGGATTTAGTACTTGTTGTGGATAATACATGTTAGCTAGTGTTTGTCTCTGTGCTGCTGCTGCTGCTGTTGAAAATCCTTGGATCTAATGCACCATCTTGTGCTGCATTAGCTATAAGTTGACATGTAGTCTAGATTTCGGATTTCATTTCGTTTTGCTGATGCATCAGAGTATTTCTATATATTTGTCAGCTGCAAGCATGGAGTCTCAGTCAAGCTTGACAGATCAGTTCAGCTGCCTGAGACTAGAGAAGCTGGATACGCCGAGAGCACGGGGAACATCCACGCCACTGAGTGATGAGTCATCTGTTGGTGTTGAGCCGTGTAGCCAGTCACAAGGTGAAAATCACGCTGTATGTGAGTGATCAGCTGATCAGAGGCTATCAGCAGTATTGCTAGTTGCTAAACCTCTGCAGTAGTTAGTAGGTTATTTCACTGTATGGAGTCGATGAAGATAAACACCGTTGAAGAAAACGCGGACATTTTTTTCTAATCTTGATGCATTTGTTGCTATCAACAAGTGCGTGTGGGCCATAAAACTATTGCAACAAATCCTCCAATTGTTTTGTCATGTATAGTCATCATAAAATGGTTGTTGTTACTTTGCTAGAATATTTCTGAGATGCAGATAAGAAAACAGTTGCAATGTGTCGTGGTCAAACAGAACGGTTTTCAGTGGTCCGTATAACTGTTCTTACCCAATGTCCTCTTACAAGAATGATATTGCACCATTGCACACATACTGACCAACAGCACCAAAGCTTCTATAGCCAAAACTGCTGCGTGTGCATGGAACAATGCATGAGTCCTACTGAATGCTATCAGAGTAGACTGCAGCGACCACTGTCTGAGTGGGGCATGATGAGTATACTGTGTGATGTGTGGAAGTAGGGGATGGCAGTGCCAGTGGCGGACTCGGTGTAATGGAGCGTTCCGAGGATAGCGGCTCATTCCTCTGTGGTGAAGGTGACAGTGTCGACTCCAGTGGCTGGTCAGATACTGTTGGTATGTCGGACATGGACCAGATCAGTGCCGAGTTGGCTAACCGTGGCCCGCAAAAGTCTGACCTGAAATTGAGGTATTGTCAAACTTTTGTTTCTTATTATGGTCTTATTATGTTTCTTATTATGATTATTATTTTGTTTCTTATTATGGAAGGGAATTTGTCCGGTAAATGTCTTATGCCACTTATCCACGAAGGTGAGAACAGGTGCACGAATAATTGGAACACCTGGAAAATGTCCATTATAATGGAGGTGGTAATGGTGGTAATGGTGGTGATAGCTTCATTTTCCACCACTACTACTCATGCCTACTGATTACTATGCCCTCAGTAGGTGGGCAATGTATTACAATCAGCATGTAGGTATATGTCTGTCTGTCTGTCAGTCTGCTTGCATATCTCAATAAGCACACGTCAAAATTTCGCGAAATTTTTTGTGCATGTTACCTGTGGCCTTGGATCGGTCTTCCTCTGATGGCAATGCAATATGCTATGTACTTCCAGTTTGGTGGATGACATAATGTTTTCACATAATGGGGCCAGTGGGCCAAAATGAACCACAGCATTATGTTTAGTTGAGTTCATCAAGTGGTGACAATGGGGCAAACTGTGCTTTCTTGTACTTGCAGCTGTTGTTTTATACTATATATTGTCAGTTGTTATAAACTGCCAAGCATGACTGTGTTAGATGTTTAAGTTTGCAAATACTGCTTTAACCTTTGTATTTATTATTTTTGTTACATTTCTAGTATGAAAAAGATTATATTACGAGCTTCATTTACTAGTTGGCAACTGTGTTTTCAGTACTAGTGTGGCATGCATGTAGCACTTAGCAAAGGAGTAATGCATAGTTTTTGTTAATTCCCAAATGATGCTTTGTTTTCATAGCCAAGGTTAAAATGTTTGGAAGTGTGCTTTGCGTTCTGTATTCAGGTACCTGTTCCAGCTGTTGATGGAAGCAGGGTGTCTGGAGTGGGCTCTGCTCGTGTGTATTGTACTGCGTGATGCTGTTCTGTTTCTGCGAGTTGTCAATCTTGCTTGCCTTGCCGACACTCCACCGGAAGTTGTTCTACGACTTCAGAGTGGCCTTGCATTGCTGGAGCAATGGATTAGCACTGACTGGTAACTTACTAGTGTTCTAGTGGTTGATCAAGGGCAACAAGTTTTATATTGTTGTTGCTATGTTGCCATTTTGGCATATGGTTCTGTTTAGCAGTATTCGTATGAGAAATTTGTATGTAAGTTCTGTATTTGTATACCTTTGTCCACCGACAGTGTTCATAAAGGCATTATGTTTTCGGACTCTGCATCCACCGCAGTGTCCATTTATTTGTTTGTCCAGACAGATATTGTTACCACGATATCTGATGAACATCTTGAGCAATCTCGATGAAACTTACAGGGAATAACCACTAGCCCCTACTGATGACCTGGTTAGATTTTGGAGGTCAAAGGTCAAGGTTACAGCAGGCCATTGAATGTGTCGCAGGCATCCGCGTCGACGCTGGGGCATTGAAGTCCATTGTCTAGTAAGTAAAATGTTCGTAGTTATGATACGGCCTCAACACTGAGCAGCACATTGAGCTCCTCAACTCGAAGATAAGGTAAAGTAAAGTAAAGTAAATTATACGTCGGTTTGTATAGTGCATCATCGTAACTACCTCTAATGCACTCAGGCATGGATCACACAGTTTTCGTAAAGGCATTATGTTTTCGGACTGTGCATCCACCGCAGTGTCCATTCATTTGTTCGTCCAGACAGATCTTGTTACCACGATATCTTGTGAACATCTTGTGCAATCTCGATGAAACTTACAGGGAATAACCACTAGCCCCTACTGATGACCTGGTTAGATTTTGGGGGTCAAAGGTCAAGGTTACAGCAGGCTGTTAAATGTGTCGAAGGCATCCGCGTTGACGCTGGGGAATTGAAGTCCATTGTCTAGTAATTAAAATGTCCGTAGTTATGATACGGCCTCAACACTGAGCAGCACATTGAGCTGTTTAACCTGTAAGATAATATAAGGCCCCTAGTTTATGGATAAAAGCTCTAGGTAGATAACAAACTTTAGAACTGTGGTGAATCTGTGTCTGTTTGTAGTCCTGGTTATCGGCCATTCCTGCAAGCTGTCCAATGCCACATTGCCGAGCTGCAGAAATGTTCAACGACACCACCGTCATCACTTCGAGGAGCAGCAAATCCTTCCAGGTCAAACACCGTTGCGTCACAAGCCGACATCTCACCTCCCGTCGTCTCAGCAGCAGCTGCAAGTGTCGAGAATTCACTGACTTCGGCGCGACTCGACGGTAAGGGTGACAGACGACCGGAAGTAGACGATCCGTCCGACATGCCATTCGAAACGAGAACTGAGTCAGATAGTCGATGCATTGTATCGTAGTTCGGAGTTGACGTGGTGAACAAGTGATATCAGTACGTTGTGTTCAGTGGAGTGTTTCTTACTGAAATCTTGCGTCCATCATTGTCAACAGACGTCTCACAGATTGAGGTATAACAGCATATTGTAAATGTCCAGTCATTATTCAAAGGAATGTTCACATATGGTGTATGTGAACATGGCTATAGGTAAATGGTAATGTATCGATAATGGCTGCAGTGTGTTATACATGTAGACGTAATTTAAATGTCAGTTTTTATAGTGCATCATCACACCACCCCTATAATGCGCTGAATGTCTTAATATGATGCAAATAGAAATGTCTTCAGTAAATGCTGCAATCAGATGCGCAGAGATCGTCCGGAAGAGATTTGCAGACCAGCCACAGCAGAAGTCAATAACCAGACGTGCTGCATTGGTAGCACGTTAGGTTGTGAAGGTGGCAGATGACAGGATGCTGCCACAGTGCAATGTCCAAGACTGGTTGGCAGTAATACATCAGATTCATTGCTGCAGTGCCAAGCTGTTGGTAAAGGTGCTGCTTACACAGTTTGTAACAGGCAGCAGTCTCGTAAGTAACAGCTCTGGTTAACTTAAGCTAATAGTACCACTGTGCATATGGTCATTCATTGCCCAGTAATGTCCACCCTAATGGACAATGGACCTTCAGTGCTGCTACTAGACTTTCACCCACACTAGGCAAACTAACAGACAGTAGATCATCAACTTGCTCAAGGTTGCATGCCGTAGTTTGCATGAGTATTGAAACTGCAACCTATGAGGTGTGAGTCTGTTACTGCACCAGTGTGTGACTGTAGCCCACTGTGGGTGGCATTCTGATACATCTAGAATCGGTTGCTGTGTAGCGCAACTGTTATAGCATAACGTCTTCATGTATTGTTAATGACAGTTTGATATTTGTGAACTGCAGCGACTGGTAGAACCGGTTGTAGTTGTCATTTACTGTCAAATCATGTCTCTGTGTGCAGTACAACAGCAGTTGTGACTTGGTAGTTACTTTGCCTCCTGGTAGGTGGACAAAGTATTGCAGTCAGCGTGTCTGTCTGTCTGTTCATCGCATATCTAAAAAAACACGTTATTTGAGTCCACAGCTCGGTCTTTCTCTGACAACATTGCTGTGCGTTGGATAATGCCTGTTTTCACATAATGGGGTCAGTGGGTCAGAATCAAGCACATTATGTTTCTTCAAGTTCACCAGGTGGCAGCAGCAGTCATACGTCACCCGGCATTGGTTTGGTCAAGTTTGCAGAGTGTCGGTATCGCGGCAAAGCTGCTGTCTACAATTGCAGGTTTGTTCGGTTCAGTTCGGTTCAGTTCAGTTCAGTTCAGTTCGATGCACTTTCAAACCACAAGGTTCTCAGAGGTTCTGAAAGAGGTGGGTTTTGAGCCACACCGAAACTGTCCTTTGGAGATGGATGACTTGCATAGATGTTCCAGCAGACTGTTTCGGAGCAGCAAGACAGAGGCTTCAGTTACCGAGTTCCATTGCTGTTCTTGGCACAGCAAGATCTCCGTATTCCACAGAACGGAGATTGGCTCGGCCAGAGAAATTCACCGTCGGTATGCAGACGTGCTGGAAGTGTGCAGCATCAGTACCTCGGATACAGTTAAATGCAAGGAATGCAATCTTGAACTGTATTTGCTGAGGCACCGGCCACCAGAGTAGGAAATTTCAAAGCACTGGTGTGTAATGCTTACTCGTACTTACCACAGCCAGTCACCATATTAGTAGCTGCATTCATCACCACCTCGAGTCGTTTTCTGACTTGCATGGAAGCTCCGTACAGGACGGCATTGCAATAGTCAATGCGACATGCATTGAATGCAGTGACCAGCGTGTGCCGATCTAAGATGAATGACCGCCAAACAGTGCGCAGCTGATGGAGCTGGTAGAAGCTGTTCCGCACAACACTTGCAACAAGGTTCTTTCGTCAGCTCACCATTAATACCAACACCAAGATCATGAACTGTAAATGTTAGCTGTGGCCATGGCTCGGTCCTCCTCTGCAGAAAATGTAGTACAACATTATGTACTACCAGTTTTGTGGATGATGTCATTTTACAGATAATGGTGCCAGTGGAGCAAAATCAACGATGTTATGTTTTGTTGAGTTCGCCAGGTGGCGCCACCAGAGGCAAAGTTGCTATCTAACATTGCCTTGTTGTATTGGTTTTACTTGTAACAAACACGCACACAGTTTTTTTTCAAACGGCCTTCTTTTCACAAGTTACTTGATGTTGTGCCTCGTCCCCTAACAGTGAAGCAAACCATTGGGGTTAATTGGAGCAGGCTGTATGATCTTCGTGTCGTCCAGCCAGCCAATTGTGTGCCCCCAGGACATTTCTTGACTAAAAATCTGGTCATAGTTTGTTATTTGGCTCGAAGCTAGAATTCAGCTGAATATTGGATTCACTTTACGGTGCCTGTTGTCGGTGTTCACATGTTCGGCTATAACTCTGCCGAAAGTGAACCAATTTGGATGAAATCTGGAACACTCTGAGTACATTGTCGGGGGCTGGCCATGGCAGATTTTGGGCACGAGCTGTGCAATAGCAATAGCTGGAGAGCCAGACGAGATTGTTTTTTTTTGTCAGGTAAATAACACACGATTGGACGTTGGCCAAATTTCACGAAATTTGAATACAACACATCGATCGTTGAGGCAATGAAAAGTTTACAAACAGAATTTTGAAAATTTTACCCTAAGGGATCGTTTTTCCAAAAAAAACGCAAAAATTTCTCAAAAATTGTTAACATCTTGTGACTTCAAGCAGCCATAACTCAGCAATGATTACAGATCACCGGAAATTTACTACCAAAATAACCCCTTTATGGGATTTCTGGTTTCCATTTTTACCATTGGAATCAATTCAAACTCATTCCTCTGGCCTGTACGGAATGTATTCCAAATTCTCTGCGATATTGGACGCTCGCTCACAACGCCATGATGGTCTGGGCGTGGGCGTGGCCTGGTGACGTCATCAGGTCATTCAATAAAATAACGGGAAACTGGGTCAGTGCATTGTATGGGCCGTATAGCGATATGAATTTCGCTACAAAGGACCAATTTTGCTTAAATTCACTTCTTTACTGTAAAGTCGGACAGAATTCGATATCTGATTAATAAATGGCATAATTATTTAATGGTATAATGAGTTTGAAATTATTCGCAAACTTGAATGTGTGAATGTACTTAATGTATCGCCCTAGTTTTCTTTTACTGTATGTATGTATGCGTTGTAATCCAGCCTCTGGCTGCCAGACCCAATAAATCGTCATCAACAGTCGTCGTCAATCATCGTCATCATCATCAAACTAAACTAAAAGAGTCACAGAAATTTGACGATTAATTGGAAGAATTACAGAAGCGCACTGCGCAGTTGTCGATGTTGTTATGGCCATGATGTACGTCGCCAAAGAAAGAAATATGTATTGATGGACGTAGGAAAGCGAAGTTTATTTAGAGTTCATGGAAATAAGGTTAACGAAGTATATAGAGTTAAGGGTGCGGTTGCACACTGCAGGCGAAATCTGAGATCTACAATTGCCTTGTTTCAATTTGTGTTAATTAAGTTAGGCATTATTATCTTTGGCCAGGCCTGCTTACACAGTCGCACAGATAGCTGATCACTGTGAGCCAGTATTGTGGACATTCCACACAGTACAGCCATCTAGTTTGTGTTTATTTTGTGTTGTAGTATCTTTCAGTTTATAGTGTTTGTAAATCTTCACTTAGTTAGATGCCCCACCGACATGCTCAGAACACTGTAAAGAACTTGACTCCAACAAGGGAAAATAAACTGCTACCATGATCCTTCCTCGATACATGAGCCAACTCATGAGGTAAGAGATGCGCTATACGTCTGTTGTAGGTACCTGCTGATACCCAAGTAGGTTGTAAGTTATTCCACATTTTACTAGTGTGCATTATTGATGGCGCTGTGCACTTAGCGTTCACTGACTCTGCTGCTGAAATTTATTGTTGCGTGCTGATGGACAAAATGTATGTATACGTGTATGCTGTTTATGTTTTTGATCAATGTACAGTGATTATTTGTTGTTGCATAATACACATAATGTCTTACTCCTATGTTTCGTTTGTTGACAGCATTTGACCATTATCCGTCCTTAAACTTGACGTGGTTTAGTATTTATTCAAAGAATGCACAAATGTTCAAAGAAAGCGTAAGAAAACTTTAAAGTCACACTTTGGATTTAAGAAATTATTTTACATCTTGTAAAAGAAGGTTTGCCACCCTTTACATTATATTGTCACACTGATGCAAAGAAATTATAGAAATAACACTAGAATTGACATCCGTATTGGTTGAATGGTGTCGCCGATAGGTCGATAGGTGGCGATGAAACTGCCATGGTGTGGTTACTTGCTGTTGTGCTGAATGTACTGCCTTCCGTCAGTTGACTGCTTTGCAAAAAAAGATTACCTCATTAGGTCGACTCTTTGACAGAGTGGAAGCCAGTCTCAAATGTCCGTTTGTCCGTGCGTCATGGATGTGCGTACCTCTGTCCGTTCACAAAAAGTTTCTTCGATTTCGATGAAATTTGACCTGTAGGTAGAGGTCGATGAGTGATGCACGATGGTATGCAGTATGACCCGATCCAAGGTCAAGGTCATGAGCCCTTCAAAGTTGGAAATCCGGCATATTTCACCAACTGTCTCCTCCGCTATTTGCAAAGGGAGCTGGCAACTTAAACTAGGGCACAATGTCTAAATTTGATCAGGCCAGATTTTTGATATTTGGCCTAGTTTTTTGTGTCATGTGACTTTGAAGTTGGTACGAACGTCAGTTGTGAAGAGTCGACCGTCAGTCCCCTATGGGGCTAATTTATTATTTTATTATCTTTTGTGATGAGAGGTGAAAGTTGGCAGCAGAATAGTTGTTTTATCTCAGCAAACTAGGTGTAATGGAATAATTAGTTGCTGCCTTGGCAGTTGAATTTATCAACAACAGTCGGCGAGCGGCGAGTTATTGCCTCAGCCTGGGTTGATTAGAGCAGCACACAGGAACAGCACATAGTAAATAGAATATTATAATTGCCAGTAGGGGGCGGAGCTAGTGTATGCTGCCGTCCACTCACAGATCAACCAACAGGGATGTCAGCTGTAGTCTTATTTCGATAATTTACTTGCACAGTTGTGCTATTTTGTTTTGTGAAAACGCAATATGGTGAGAGAAATGATATCCATTTTAGTGCTAGTTATGTATTGCATGATATAAGATATATCACTAGCAGGGTATGTCTCTGTAGGAAATTAATACCAAAATATGACTGCTTGTGACTGTAACAAAGTGAGTAATGGTTCTGTATAGTATTAACAGTGTGGTGTTCATGTGACTTATACTAATGGGAACTGTATTGGTGACTGTTGTTAGCCGCACATTTCTGATTGCATTTTGCTGAAAGTCTGCATAAATTTTTTCTGACTGGGTGTCTTTAGTGTTTTGACAAATGGATTGAGCAGTGACGTTTTTGGGAAAGTCTTCAGATTATGGGACCGAAACTTGTACTATTCCTGTTCACTATAGATAATGCACTGATAGCACTGTTGTTATTCGTTTGTACATTGTTGCATTATGCTGACTTTGTCAATAATAAATCTAGTCTCGGTTCTGGTTAACAATTATGCATTGTTTCAGTGGAGAACTACCTTTGAACTTTGCCTTGTTGAGTTCTGTAGATCCAGCTGGTGGCACGTAGATCATTCTACACGCCGTTAATGCGTTCGTTCGTTTGTGGGCAGGGATCCAGCCTACTCTGGACCCCAGCACTGAGACCTTTTGAATTGGTCCAATGCGCTAGCCCAGGAAGAGGAGGGGGGAGTTGGTAGGTGTGTGTGTGTGGTGTGTGCACGCTATGTACGATACGATACGATACAGTAGATTTACGTGCGCTAGATGTACAAAGTGGTGAATCAGAAGAGGAAGAAGTGATGGGTGAAGGAATAGGTGAGCAGGAGATGGAGGAACTGGTGCCAGAATGAGGTTTACGAAGAGACAAAGGGAGCTGATTCCAGAGACA
>Ga0209363_1001895_pt1 | contig 10539 bp, 11 predicted proteins | sample WorMetexBAHAMAS3_FD_187385 | JGI IMG/M metagenome (GOLD analysis project Ga0209363, IMG submission 187385) | Marine gutless worms symbiont microbial communities from Max Planck institute for Marine Microbiology, Germany - Inanidrilus exumae... | ecosystem: Host-associated > Annelida > Digestive... | reverse complement strand
GAGTACACCGCAGCAGTGACTCATAATGTTTTTCAAAGGGCAGGACGACCCACAAAAATTGCCCCTTTCCCTCGGAGGATCTAGACCCCATCTAATACATGATTCCTTGGGCCAACCCAAGTCACCCACCCAAAAGGTATCTCGATTGGTTCAGCCATGTATGGGAGTTAAAAAGGTTCAAACAGCAAAAGTGACCTTCAAGGTCATTGGTAATGGTGCCATTCGATAGGCGACATATGATTTGCTATTAGTGTTGTTTTGTAACTATGCCTCTATCTTACACCGTTCACTAGATATTATCAATTTTCCCCCAAAATTAAACAGTTCACATGACTCTGAACCCCTTTCAGGGGTAGTAAATCACGCATGCATGAGTACTCCTCTGTATCTATCAGCAAACCAAATTTTAAGTGCCTAGCTTCAACGATTGCAAAGATAATTGGGGCAAAATTTTAAAAAAACGGGTCACGTGACCATGAACCCACCCATTGGGGCCGTCTCTCATCCCGAGGCTAGCACTTGATATATTCTACCTGCATACAAAACTTGGCAACTCTTGCTTCAGTCGTTCCGGAGATATGAGTGAGCGTCAAAACTAAAAATAGGTCATTTGACCACGACCACGCCCCTTTACTTTTAGGGGTAGTTTGTTATCCTTGAGCTTGGTCACATAGTCTACATGTTTATAAAATTTGACGATTCTCGCTTAGCCGTTGCAAATATATCACTGGGGGTCCAAAAACCAGTCAACTGTAGAAACTGCTCACGTGTCTGCACATCATTGTGCAAAACTGTAATACACGATACAGCACAGAGCAGTTCTGATAATCTTCCCTGTTATCCTCCAGACAGGCATCACTGCTCAGATGTCGTCTATTGGAGGAGGAGATTCAGCTGTTGTTAACAGTGACACCACATACATTTTGGGCAAAACATCTTTATGAAACTGGATGAAACAGAACTGCATTTAGAACAGAATCAGCTACATTACAAAGTTAACCTGCAGTGGATGAGGTCTCTCACAGTACAAGCACCTCGGGTGCTAGATGACAACTCTTTTTGTTGACTGATTATTACTATCATGACTTGCAATTCTTAATTTTAAAAATAGTTTTTACTTTGCATAGCCACCTGAAAATAAGGTCAAGTCCATAAACGTGGCAAATATAACTTTTTAGATTGTGTGAACAGAATTTCTATAGGCCAGATCAATTTTCCGACATCAACGTGATAAAGTCAAAGCACAGAAGCAGCGTCAAATCAAGACAACCTGCACTTTGTTAACTTACTAATAACGTTTTTTACATTGCAAAAACTTCCATAAAATAACTGTGAAATGTAAGACATCTTTCAGTAGAACACACACAGTTATATGTTTGCTTCAGTGAGTCAGCTGGACTTAACGTCCCAGTCAGCATATCTTGAAGACAAGGATGTAAGATTAGGTGACATATGACTGCACTGTGTTAGTGTCTTTTGAAAGGCAACATACATTAGGCTTACTCTACCACATCAGCAAATTATAAACAAAAATCACACAGTACAAGAAATTAAAACAGCATAAACTTGCTTTATGACTTTTGCATAGATATCAGTTATATCAGTAGCTTCATCATTAGCTTCACTGTCGTTCGTCAGAGCTACAATGCTGCGGGAAGCAGACATTTTTTCCAGTGGAACTTCAGCCGAAGATAAATTTGACTCGGAGAAGCCGAGGGTTGACACGGGTCTCTGCTGCTGAGATGATTTCACTGAACGTCTCTATAAACACAATTCATCACATACGCACTTTCTTATTAATGATCGCCAAGATGACCTTTCATACTAAATTGGCTTTAACATACATCTGTGGTAGCTTCTTCAAACTGCTTTTTTGCCGCATTGTACACTATGCAGTAGGGTTAGCACGATAGTGGAAAAACTGACAGTTCGATAGTCAACAGTATCCGTCAAAACTACCGGCCGATGTGATAGCGGAGCGAGTTTTGAGATCGAGCTGCTGTACCTGACAAAGATTTGCTTTAAGAGTATCGGATCACCGTCACATCAGATGATAACGAATATTAATTTATTATTAGTAAAAAAATAACTCATTAAATGATCTGCTTACATCAGAAGTTGGTTATATTTAGGCTAGCATGCTGTCACAGTTCAATAATTCAGAATATAGTTATAGGGAGCTGATTCCACAGACAAGGAGAAGCATAACGGAAGGAGCGATCAGTTATTTTTAGAGAGGATGATGAAGGTGGCTGAGCGAGAGTAATGGCGGATGAAGAGCGAGTACTGCGAGGACACTGAATGGAGATGAGGTTATGAAGGCACAGAGGTTGGATAGTAGTGAGAACTTTGTAAGTAAGTGAGAGAAGCTTGTATTCGATGTGTTCAGTGATCCTGAGCCAGTGAAGAGAGCGTAGGATGGGAGTGATATGACAGGACTTGGGAGCTTTCACAACAGTATGGGCAAGAGAGTTCTGGATCTGCTGGAGACGGGATGATTGAGACTTAGGGAGTTTATAGTAGAGAGAATTACTGTAATCAAACTTGGAGTGAACGATAGAGGTAGCAATGGTACAGGCAGTTGACGAATCAAGATAAGGCCGAATACAGCTAAGCTGAGGAATGTGATAGTAACAGTCTTTGGAGAGAGCTGTAATTTGGTCAGAGAAAGTAAGATGTTCGTCAAAGATGAAGCCAAGGTTTCGAGCAGAGTGGGAGGTGTCAAGTAAAGAGTTGTGTATTTTGGCAAGTTGGTTTTTGAGTCTGATGATCAAGAATTCAAGAATTCAACTATGTTGTTTCCTGAGACTTCTAACCTTATAAATATCATGCAAGTTTAATCTCATGGTTGCAAATAACCTCAGTGACACCATTAGCATATGTTCAACCCTATGCATTACCATAAAATGCAGACAAGCTGTGCAAAAAGTAAATAAATATACCACGACGACGTTATCGGGAGCACTCTGCTTCAAAGCCTGACGACTCACAACCAGCTGTACAGAGCCGCCAGTGGGAACATTGCGCAGCAGAACTAGTGCATCATCTTGAGACTTGTTTGCCATGCTCTCCCCATTGATCTGCCAATTACACGCTGTATCTTGCAGAGAAATAATCAACGTTCTGTATGAATCACTTTATAACAGACTGCAGCAAATTAACCATCACAGCAAAATAGACATGTTGATAAACTGCACAATTCCATATATACTATTAGAATGGCATTACAGTACAATAAGGGTCGTGATAAATTTTAACAGCTAAATAATTCCAGTGTTTTGACACGGTTGGTTGAAAAGGCATCCCGCAATCCACAAAGATTTAGGAAGACCTCTGCGACCATGCACAGAAAAACAGGCATAAGACATGAACATTCTTTATACCTCAAGAATCAAGTCACCAGGCTTCAGTCGACCATCCTTCGCTGCAGCTCCTTGTTGAAGTATGTTTTTAACATAAACCATGCACTGACCAACATCATGTCCAGTTCGTGTCACCACTGTGAACCCCAAGCCATCACCACCTACAGCAGCACAGGCTACATTGATGACAGATGCCAAATAATCCTCTTCACAAACTCAGACTCACTCTGACCTAGCTCAGCGTGCCTTCGCCACTGCAGCTCCCACCATCTACCTACAAAAAACTTACTTAATTTCTTACCTTAACATAATTTGCAAACTAAATGAGACGTTCCATTACCCCAATGCAGTTCACAGTGACTGATATGTCACTGATTATGTTTAAAAAAAGCAAAAAATAGTAGTTAGATTCAAGAACAATCAACATTCAATTTGTTTTACAGGTCTACTAAAGTTCACACCCGTCTTCGGAAACTAAACTGTCTGAACAACACAAAATTGAAAATTAATCATATTTTCTACAGTGTCACAGCAGATACTAAAAATAAATATTCATCAAGGAATTGGATATGCATCACCCACGTCCGCAATTATTCTGGAAACAAAGACCTGGTTTCAATCAATGCATCCGAAAATCGCTGCGGATGTACGTCAGTCCGTGGATGTGACTGCAGTCAAGCACATCAGTCTCTTATGTGTATTATGTGCAACTACTTTCAAACAATCTAGAACATTTCTAAATTATGCATGAGATTTTGCAGTAGCCAAGGAATCACCTTTGAAAAGCTGGACGTTTAGTTTCTTTGAGACAATGCACGCATTGTTTGTAGCATCCGAGACTAAAGACTGTCGAGCTGGAACTGGCGGCACAGCTTTCTTTGGTGAAGCAACTCCATCATTTCCTGATCCTGAAGCTGCATTCACCGCAAAAGAAATACACCAACCATAAAACTGCATTGAGGACCCTGCACTATAAGAGACAGAACAACAAACTGTTCACGGAATATGACAACTAACATGACAACAATGGAAACCAGAAACAAATCTAACTTACCCAAAACTGCAGATGTCAACTGAGCACGTGATTCAAAACTTCGTGCCACCGTCATTCGAAGACGTGGTGAATTTAATCCATCGCGGAAAATCGCTTGTGCTCTATAAAATATTAAAGAAAATATTTAATACACAGCAGACAGAATCGGCCGTTAAAAGGATGTGGTGGCAGCAGAGGGTGGCGGTGGAGTTGGGAAGAAGGATCGATCAAGCAACAGCTGTTCATAGAACAATCACTGTCACTGCTACCAAATCAGCTCTCTCCCTCCCTCTCTGCCCAATAAAAATATGAAGCTTCCACCATGTGAACTTACACAACACGTTTCTGAATTCTCTTTGCATGAGTGTAATTTGAGTGGTAGGTGATCTAGACTGCTGAAAGGGTAACTTGACGCAATTTACCCTGTTTACCCCATCATTTGTAGTTCCATATGAAAGAGTCTGATAATAAGTGATGATTCAAATTAATGGACTTTGAAATAGTCATTCTCACCTTATACATTCATAATTATTGTCTGGCAATGGCCGAGCAATGTGTAGGCCTGTGGGCTACTAGGAAAACGCATACTAGTGGAATGCACCAACTTATTCAGAAACACATAAATCACACTATTACATACGATCATAAAATTATTGATTTTATCAAAGAAACTTATTTTATAACCTACTGTAATGTTTGTCATTAATTATTACAGTTTCGCATTAGCTCCACTTTACTAGTTTTACATTACTTTATTTTACCATTTGTTCTTGGTGTTCTAATTTTATTATTCTCCAACATTTTCACGGCACTATATGGCATACAGTGTCTTGATGTGCAGTTAAACATTATTTTTTCACTCACAGCGTATCACACAACGATCACGACAGACAGCATTACAGCTACTTCAATACGGCATTCACGTTAATCTTTTAAGATCAGTAAGTAAACATTGCTGTACACACTCAATTTTTGTTTAAACAGCATTTTGTCTAACTGGAATTGCCGCAGGATGGGCCGGGTCTCCCAAAACAGAGATATTGGGGATGACTGAAGCAGATGCTTTTTCTGTCGTCCATCCAACAGTGTCACAGCATCAAAGGCAACTCAAAGCACTCACCCCTACATGAAAAGTCACCCAATAGCCTCATCAGCTATCAACATCTGACAGAAGAGATGACACAACATTAACCCAGCTCTCCGACACATGGGCGTAAATCACGGGGGAGAAAGAGGGATGGGGAGGAGTCCACGCAGAATTTGGAGTAGAGGACGCTAATACAAATTGTCCCTGCACATTTTGTCATGTTTTAAATTTCATGCACCATATTGCTTGCATTATAATGCAATAAGATGTACTGCCTGAGCCAGCTGTGATGGTGATAAGTCAAATCTCGACCAAAACTACACTAGTTCCCAAACGTACATCTTCAACATCTACCAAATCCCCATTTCACGCGGAAAATTCAACATTTTTCTGGTGAGGGCACAGACAAAAAATACTGCTCAGAATTTACCAAAATGCCATTTCAAGTGAACATCACCCTCACCCCTCTTTACCCCTCGCCCTCAACCAAGCCTTCTGGATCTGCCCCTGCAACCCCAGATTTGCGGCCAGATTTATGCCATTACTCTGACACCGGTAACCTTATCTTGCTGCAATTGAATACCAAGACACAACTCACTTGTTGAAATCAACACCGACGAGACTTGTTCCGTTGACTTCTTTTATCCGATCTCTGACACACAGTCGTCCATCTCGATGTGCACGACCACCATCCTCCAAGCTCTGGATGCACAGTCCGATGCCGCTGCACAGTTGCACAAACCAATATAGCTACTACAAGCTGTATCACCTGTGAATGCATTCTTCTCCCCATATTCCTCCTTCCCTTCACCAAATTGCGGTGAATCAGAATTTACATGTCCACATGTCCAGACATAAGTCCTGCCCAGCATTTCAGACAACAATTATAGTAATACTGACAATGTCACATCTTCCGACACTGACGATAAGTTTAGTAAGTAAACTGCAACCTGTTATCTGCAAAAAAGTCTCACCACTTCTCTTCGTAATAGTCCGGAAGAACATGAATTCCAAGAGGTTTCTTAGCTCCTTCTAATTCAATGACCAAGGTTCGATGAATGCTTCTGTCCACAATACAAAGCAATGCAATTCAGTAAACATAGCAGGCTCACAAACTGCCATTTTTGTCCTGGCTAAATTTTATTACAACAGTGTCAATTCTAATGCACCACAAAAATTTTCCTCCATTAGTTATACACGTACAAATGTAATGTGATCAAAATGAATAATATGATTGTAGAGGTGGGTTAGCTATAAATAGGTGTACTGGAGACTAAAAAATCACAAACACTGGGTTCTGAAAGTTATACTTTACTTCGTCCGTGGGAGCGGTGGCAAAGTATTGTAATGAGTGTGTCTGTGTGTCTGTCTGTCTACGAGCGTATCTCCCGTACCACATGCGCTACCTTTACTAAATGTTTTTGCATGTTGCCTATGTCCGTGACTCGGTCCTCCTCCGGCGAAGTGACGAAATCTCAACAGGAAGCGGCAATTTTGGGGTTTCCTTCCCCATTAACAATGCATTGTACAGCATAGCATTTGGGACCTATACAAAACCCGACTGAACCGATCGAGATGCCGTTTGGGATGATGACTCGGGTGGGCCGTAGGTACCATGTGTTAGATGGGGGACCCAATTCTCCAAGGGGAAGGGGCAATTTATGGGGGAAACGTAGCAGCCAATTGTAAAGTAATGGGACACTCTACAGTGAGATGTGCAAAAACGGCTGAATCGATCAAGATACCATTTTGGATGAAGACTCGGGTGGGCCGAAAAAACCATGCATTAGACGGGGGTGCAGATCCCCTTTCCCAAGGGAAAGGCGCGATTTTCGGGGGTTGTCCGGGCCATTCAAAAGCATTGGCAATCTTCGCTGCAGCCATTGCTGTAGCTTCGCTGTCGCATTTACTGCCACAAGGATCATTCAATCGTCAATAATGTCATGCACCAGAAAGGATCATTCAGTATGACAGGCAAGCACAAATAGTATTCTGAAAATTTCTGAGCACAGGCGATGTGGCTAATCAGCCGCGAAGGGGGTGGTGGGATTGCACAGCGCGGGCAAAGTCTGATATCTATGACCGCCTTGTTGTTCACTGCTATTATGCAATAGTTGTATAAATATCTGGAAGTTTACCCATTTGCAGGCACATCGTTTTCACCGGCTGGTACAGTATCTTCGTTGACAGTGTCAACCGCTGAGCTTCCACCAACAGGGTCTCTTCGCTGCTCCAGCTGCACAACCAGTAATATCATACGATAACAACTAGAAAAGCCCTCATTCGAAGTCATATCCACCACTCTGTTACTTATTTAGTTTCCAATTAAGGTCTGCTTTTCAATCGCTGAAACGGAAATGCTTATCCCAATTTCACTTTCACTCGAAAAATGAACGTTTTCCTGCAGTAACTCTGAACTTCGACGTACAATCTTGACCTATGAACCCGGCCTGGTTAAGGTTACAGTGAAGTATCTACATCAAAAGTCATTTTGTTCAAAAGTTATCATCCAAACGCACATACAGACACACACAGAGGCAGATGACTGCATTACATGGATGACAAAGTCGCCAATAATTAATGGGTTAATAACAGCACATATGACAGCACTGGAATATACGTGCAACTGTCAAACTGTTGTTTACTGCTCACTGCTAGATACAATTTGGTTTGTTTCCATTTAAATATGGCATGCAGTTCACCAGCAGTTACGACTTTATAATAAAAAACGCTGATCAATTCCCAGCCACGCTTGCAGAGTTTAAATACCAACTTCGCACTCAACTAACTGCAAACATCACTGTCACAGAAATAACTTACTGCATTATAACGGCATCAGTGCAATAAATGAACGAACTGAATCAAGCATTGTATACAAATGATGCACTACCAATTCACTTACCACTGAATCAATATCACTGCTGTAATTCGTAACACAACGAAACATGTTTTGAGCAAAAGTTACAATGTTGTTTTTCATTCAAACTATATTCTCTTACAGTGGAGTGCCAACATGTATGGGATTTCCTCAAATAAGATGAAAACAAGTAACTACTTTTGTAGACGACTACTAATTGCTTGAAATCAAACAATCTGAAAGAATGATCACTGCAGATGCATAACACAGTGAATGCGATGTGGCAGACAGACCGGGTGATTGGCAGGGTGATGTGCTGACAACGCATGAGCCTGAACATTCTTGCCAAACGACGTCAACTGGAACTTCTGCAGAGCACTGACGACAGTCGCATCCGTGGAGCACTCACTACTAGTGTCCGACACAGCTCGACACAACGCTGAGTCGCTGCCTCGACGAACCATCAACTGTGTCTCTGCACACATGCAGTGTTGATATAAACTACTTATTTTATCATTTTTGTGCAATTTCTTCCCGTACTTGCGTAGTCTTCTCGCTGTATAGTAAGTAAAACTAAGCAAAGTGTGTCCGTGGGCATTGTCAAGAAAGAAAACGATAATGTCGTCACATGCAAAAGTCCAATACTGTCGTAGTCCACCTCATTTAATTTGGTTCTGGCCAAGACACAGTGTTTACTACTTTATCACTAGCTTCTGCATATTCTGTGTTTCACAATAACATGCAAGTAATATTTTATAATCGCGTGATTAACAGGATTTTTTAAAAATATAATCGTTTTACAGCCATTTTCTACTTTTGGTTTTTATTTCACTACAAAATAAATGATAAGAGTTAAAGAAGTAAACAATTAAGTTCTTTGACGTAAAAGACACATATCACTTCCACTCACAGAGAAGACCAAATCAAAATATGAAAACTGTTTACTATGACTTCAAATATCTCCTACAATTACATGCTATTTGAACACCGACGGCAACGAAAAACGCAAAAGAAATGAAAATTCATCATCATAGCAAAATACCGGCAAGAAGATCTTGTGGCGTCACAACGACGTCATGATGAGTTTCAATGGATTCTGCTGCTGTTGGCATCTGTTGGTCACGTTGTTCGTGCGACAACGCTTCAGTGTCCGCCTCCCGACAACTGTCTGGACTCGACGTACCGCCGTTAGAACTGCCGCTCGTGCCGTCACCGTCGTGGTGATGACCGAGGAAGCTGGTCGGTTCACCGTCTTCACCGCCTCCAGCACCACTGCCGCCGCCTACCGCAGACAGCTTCACACACACAGAGACACACATCAACATCACCATCACTATCATCATCATCATCATCATCTCCATCTCTGCTTTAAAAGCCGTTTTCCAGCCGAACCTAAGTTATCCGGTTCGGGTTTTCCTCCTCCAATGCATTAAACTTGCAATTGCTAGACACATGCAACACTTAATAATGTTGAGATGTTACACTTCATAATGGCAAATGACTAATCCAATGATGAAATGCTAGTCAGGACATCCCAATGCAAGGATCTACATACGGTGAGTAACGTCATAGCAATTTATACGATCTCCATGTTGTGGGGCATCTCAGAGAAATCGACAAAATTTGATTCCCTTCGTTTGCCTGACAGTAACTGTATTCTGGTTCACGCAGTTAAAACCACAACAGTGTGCAGAAACGATCAATAACTTAACTTGATAATAAAGAAAGCGATATCAAACTAACACAATTTATAAAGTGTTTACATTTCCTTGCCCCACATCATGGCGGCTATAACAGCTGGCCTACACAAGAATAAAGAAATTACGTCACTGTCACCCTATTTCACCCTGGAAATTGTGGAGAAAGGAAGCATACCGTGTTAATGTTCACCTAAGTTTGCACTGGTAGCTCCCGAAATGTATCCAACAAAACACACGAAATGCACATAAAATGTCATTTATTTTGCCAAATTTACAATATCATCTCAAACGAAATCCGACATGACATCAACAAAACCGCCAGCGGTTGCATGTCATCCATACGACACTGTCTAAAGTAAAATCTAACGAGTCGCACAGAACAAAAGGACGTAACGAACATTAGGAATGACATCGCTGTGGCAGTTCATGCTATGCGCCCTCAGCTAGTCAGCCGCTGTATCTTCTTAGCCTGGCTGTGCTGTAAACGAGCGGTCATATTG
>Ga0209363_1001894_pt1 | contig 10540 bp, 9 predicted proteins | sample WorMetexBAHAMAS3_FD_187385 | JGI IMG/M metagenome (GOLD analysis project Ga0209363, IMG submission 187385) | Marine gutless worms symbiont microbial communities from Max Planck institute for Marine Microbiology, Germany - Inanidrilus exumae... | ecosystem: Host-associated > Annelida > Digestive... | reverse complement strand
CTATTTGTAGTAGTTATTAATGTACAAGTAATGGTGAATAAATGATGTTGTCATTGAAGGGTGTGCAGCTGCTTGTGTCAGTGCCGTCACCGGGTATGCATGACACTAATTCTGCCGGGATTACGTCAATGAGCCTGGGAGATGACATGTCTTCAAAAGCTGATGATCCTTCAGTATTCAGTAGTCGTTCATCCAGAATAGCCGGACCTGGCATTGGCAAACCAGCATTCGATAGTGAATGTGGCAAAAAAGGAAGCACCAGTCGGCAGCGGGTACAGTTTTATAAAGTGCTGTTTTCAATATAGATTGTTTTCATATATTTTTACAACAGTTAAGTTGGTTTATAAGAATTTGTATCCGTACGTTAATAATTTGTTGGTGTTGATGAACTCCGTCTGTGTGGCCAGCCATTTGTGATGCATTATGCATTTTCATGTCGTATTGATTTGATTGCTTGTTTCAGTATGTGTGACCTGAATTTTGTTGAAAGCACCATTAAACCCCCACCATCCAACCCTTCATCATGCTGGTGGAATAGTGTACCTGAATTTGAATTGGCTGAGGTACTAAGATGCCATAATTGACATTTTTCAGAACCGCTCAGCTGGGGTTGGAAAGAAGAAACGTCCTTCATCTCACTCTGCTGATCGCAAGCGTTCCTCCAAGCCAAAACTCAAACATATGAACAGCTGTGAAAAGGTACATGATAGTTTGTGATTTTACTATAATTCGTGTTCAGTTTCTCTGCTTCTAGACTGTACTAAACTGCGAAAATGGCTCAACCAGTCGAGATGCCATTTGGGTGGGTGACTGGTTGGCCCAAGGAACCATGTATTAGATGGGGTTCCAGATCCCAGAAAGGAAAGGGACAATTTTTGAGGTTATCTGTCCAATCGAAAAATATTGTGAGTCACTGCTGAGGTGTATGCAGCAGAAAACAATAACAGCATCAGTGTCACTGGTGCAGCCAACTGCATTGCAACTGAATGGCTGGTGTCACATTAATTTTTTTTTTATGAAAAATCTGCCACCGCCCCTCCCCCTCTGCGATGTGGCCTCACGTCAAAACTCTTTGACCACTTGTTTCACGTGTTGTTCAGCATACACGAGAAATAGATAATGTGGCTGGTAGTGGAATTTTTATAAGGTGAGGTATTAATGTTACTGTGAATGACAGTGACAACAAAGGTGCTTGTTATTTCTGTACTGCAGGGCAATGGCAGCCAGGATCAAAATGGTAAGGACGATGATCATGCTTTTACGACGGTGCTATGTTCAGCACGCGATCACTTCACACTAAAGCAGGACATGTGTTTGAGCTGTGGCAGCTACGGTGTCGGCGAGGAAGGCAAGCTGATAGCATGCGTGCAGTGTGGACAGTGCTACCATCCATACTGTGTCAACATCAAGGTGCAGACACTGACCATCTCTTGTCTAGTTGTTGCACTTCTCCACTTGTTTCCCTTTTATCCCTTCACTTCCCTACCTTCTACTTTTATCTTTTAGTATCTATAACTTTCTCCTTCTTTTGTTTGCCCGCTGTCATTGCACCTACTTTCTTGCTTTTCCATCATTCCCGTTCTACCAGAATACTTGCACTTCATTTCTAGGCCGGATGTCGTAGGAGGCATCTAAACCTGGCTTTAGTTTTTGTGTTGATTTTACGTTATATGTATTGTTTTAGTTAAGAATGCATGCTTTTTTGTCATATTTGATTTAGTTTTGTCTTGCGGTGTGATAGTTGTCTCTGCCTGTTTTAGGCGCTAGTAATAATTAAAATGAGCCTCTTGATTTCTTTCTTTCTTGGGTGGTTGCTGAACAAAAAGGCAGCCAGGGTTGAGGTTAATATATCGCTGGCCTTCCTTCACTGGGTAGGGATAGCTCTTCACTCCTGACCTTTCATCTCTGATATATTTATGTTTGTGCCGAAAAGCGACGTCAAAAAATAACTCCAACTAACTCTCCACGTGTTTTTTGAGCATGTTATCTTGTTATGTTCATTTAATCAAAGATTAAGGTTGTATGTATAGTGGAATTGTTTTTCTGGTGCACAGAAAGTGTGGTATACGTGTAAGTGACCTAACTGGTGATGATGACTTACTGATGTTGTGTGAATAGCTTCAGCTTCGTTTGCAGTAGTCTCACTCTCATTTTAGATTGAAACACTGGTGTGTGATGTCATGTGTGTTGCCAGATATCAAAGACAATGCTGCAGAAAGGCTGGCGTTGTCTTGACTGCACAGTCTGTGAAGGATGTGGCAAGCCTCACGATGAAAGCCGCCTAATTTTGTGCGATGAGTGTGACATAAGCTTCCACATCTATTGCCTCGACCCGCCACTTGACGAGGTGCCGCAGGGTGCATGGAAGTGCAAGTGGTGTATTGTGTGCGTGACGTGCGGTGCAACGTCGCCGGGCGTTGTCGACAGCTGTACATGGCAGAACAACTACTCACAGTGTGCAAAGTGTGCTAGTCTCGAGATGTGCCCGGCATGCTTAGTCAGCTACACTGATGGCGAGCTCATACTGCAGTGTTCTTACTGTGAAAGGTTTGTTCTGCTGAAGCAATATGCATTTTTTGGAATTTTAAGTTCTGGTCTCGTGTGTTGAACACTGGATACTTGCCTTTATTCTAGTTCAGTGTATAGGGCATCACACATACAACTGTTTTGTCGGTCAACCAGTGTTAGCTAACAGCCCCAGTTAAGAATTGAAGGATTTTGTTGAAGCAAACTTTTACTGCCTCGTGCCCTTGCTCATGGCAGCTAGCACATTCAGATAAAGGAGAAGATTCTAGAGTTCTGCTTAGTGTGGTGTTGTCTACATTATTTATTGCTGCCAAAGGCAAGGCCATTACATTTTACTGCTGTAATTTTTTATTTCGTCAGCATAGATGAAACACCAGCCATGGAATTTCAACCAAACTTGGCCAGTAGGTTGAAAGTGGTGTCGATTTGCAAATGCACCCCCATAAATTTTGGGGGCCCTTTCCCCAAATGTGGGGTGCAAAAAAACCGACCAATTTTGGACCACCTTTTCCGCGACTTCCGCACTTGACACTGTATATCACCAGAACGAAACGTCACATCGGCAAACAAGAACGTTAGTCTCAATCTACAATGTGTCGCCTAAAAGTTGACCTACTTTCCGTGACCTTTTACCAAGAAATGGCTCAGATCCATTTGCTTATTGTGACCCACCCTGCGGTGGCCATTAAGTTGCAATCATTAAAGTTGCGTCATGCCTAGTTTGTCATATCTCTTATATCGTGTCCATTTATAAATTGTAACGGGTACTAATCTTATTGTCCATTGCCAGTCAGTGTTTGTCTGAAGGTGATAATGTACGCATGAGTAGTGAGATTGATGGAAGTAGCACGTAGTCAATACTTGTCTGTGTGTTAGGTGGCTTCATGCTTCGTGTGATGGCATAAGCAACGAAGATGAAGCAGAACTAGCAATTGACCACAAATACCACTGTGTTCTGTGCCGACCAATCACTGGAGCTCCTGCACCTTGTAAGCCGTACTCTGAATGCGTTTGATTTTTTTATACAATTGCATGTGGTTGCATCGTGTTACCTGAGCTCAGAAACCAGCATGTAGCCAACTAAGATGGTGTGCCACATTCATGGTCTTAAAACAGGTAGGCACAGAATTTTATTTAAAAAAATATGTGATTCATCTAGCACCTGTCAACAATGAACTTCATCTGAAAGACTTACAAGGTATCAGTTACTGACAAACTGTGCAACGTGATTGAGGACCTTGCAGACCTACCTGTTTATTCCCAGATGAATAGATCATTGTTAGTGTAGTGTACAACTTAATGTTACTTTTGTTATATTTACGTTTGTGGTGGCTTTATAGCAGTGTGCCTGGTAAAACAAGGTGTCACCCTAACTGGATGTAACACTACTGGCCTGCCGTGCAGCTTTGGAGCTATAATTAGACTGGATGTGGCATTACGTCATTGCCTGGACTGCATGATTGAAGCCACCTGCAGGCCCGCCGTGGAATGTTACAGACGATGAAAGCCAATGCCAGACGCCAGCAACCATTACTAGTCTGGCCCCCTACACTATGTGTAGGCGGGCCAGTAATAAATTCAGACAGCATTGTGAAGGATTGCTCCAGTTAAATGCTCATAGAGTATTACTTGCTGCTGATGAAGCAGGAATGATCTTCCGTGCTAGTCACTTTATTTACTGTTTTGTGTTTCCTTCAGAACTTTGATGCTGATGGTTGAATGATGGGAAGGAGACGCAGCCCATAGAAACCCATTCTACTAATTCTCAGAGGTTCTGTTCTGCAACAGGTGTAGGAGGAGCACCCGAGGGGGAACTGATTGGTTTACCTGGAAAAACGGTCATTAAATGGATGCGTTGTTAGCAGTAGTTTCAATAGTTTTGTGTTATGGTTTCCTGTGTTTGACTAAGTTGATTCTTGTCAGCTTTCTAGGCTGCATCGCATGTACGCGGTGCATAAGTCGTCTGTGTGGCTGTGTCTGTGTGATGGTTACATGGATGTACTTTGCACAAACGACTGAACTGATCGAGATGCAGTTTGGGGCGGACTCTTATGGGCCCAAGGAACCATTGTTAGATGGGGTCGAGATACCCCACGGGCAAGAGCAATTTTTGGGGTTGTTCTGTCCATTGAAAAGCATTGGAAGTCTGTGCTGTGGTGTATGCAGCAAAAGGGATCATTCAGTTTTCAATAACGGCATGACAGAGTGTCTGCTGCACCTTGATGTCACATTACATTGTCTCCTGTGAAAACCTGTCCCTTCTTGTGATGCAGTTTTTTGTCAAAATTCTTTTTCAACTTTTCAGTGTATGCATTGCACCAGTTGTGTATTTTGTACTGTCGAATGTACTAATGTGTGCTGCAGCTGTGCCACTGGAGACGCCGCCAGTGTCATCTCCACTGCCGCCTGCTACTCCAGTCACGACGCCTTCACAGTCAATCCAGAAAGAATTCGGTAATTTGTTTTGTCACTGTACGATTTTTGGCCTTCACTGAATTCATGCTGTCGGTTGCAAAGGCATACACCTGTAAACATACAGTCCTATGATGGTTTATCACCAAAAAGATTGTGTGCCTTTCGTGTTGGTGTATTGTAACTTAGCAACTAAGTGAATGAAGTTAGTATTTTGGTGTCATGGTTACCGCAGAGGACACTGACTTTGTATTAGGTGGGGTCCTAATCTGCCTACAGAGACACCAACCTCCCGCAAAGGTGGGGTGGTGGACTTAGGAAATGTTTCGTATTTATGTTACTAATTTACAGTTTAAAATTCAGATTTGCTTTTTAGCCATGTCTAGCCATCGTAGCATTTGCTGAGGTCATGTGTGAGTGTTTCATTGTTGCGCGTGTTGGTATTCTTTCATCGGTGGGGTTTGTTATAGTTCTTATGCCACTGTAGTTTGAAGACGCTGATTCTGGCAATTTTTTGTCGTGTATTCGTTACCATGTGAGTCTTGTTGTGTTCATATGGTACAGAAATGCCACCAAAGGTGCCAAAGACGTTCTTCTTGGATGGTGTTTGTTTGTCGGAAACTGGGTTGAGTCAAATTCGGGCATTATCACTGAAGTTTGTTGAGAAGAAACAGCGACCACGCTGGAGAAGGAACCCTTCCATGCATCCAGCACTTTTGATGATGATGTCAGAAAAGTCGGAAGATGATCAAGAGAATGCAGATTCCAAAACTGCCACGATAGGTCTGTATTGTACTGCCACACAGATTCATTTAATAGAATTAACTCGACTTGTCTTCAAAGAAAAGAAGCCACTATAATTTTACCTATAACTTTGCCAGATAGTTATCTATTTTCTACCTTTTTCACCGACAGACTTGGGAATGAATTTTTTGTCAAGCAATGATCAAACATCTGACCACACCCCAAATATGTCACTTCACTACCTTATGAATATTAATAGTGGAAAACCAGCAGCAGTCTGAAAGATATATCTGATGAACAATATAGCACAGCATGCTCAAGATGTGGTGGGACCTTTGACCATTAAGACTATCTGAAATTCTTGTCAACTAGAATTTTTAAAATCAGTGAGCATCATATGCTGCCCTAAGTGAACAAGAATGCATATGTGTGTGCCTATTTGTGGCCGTGCATTGATTTACAAAAAAATGAAGAAATGCTCGAGATCGAACATGTATAGGAGGAGCTGTTGTAAGAGCATTAGTTAGTTTGTGATAATAGGCCATGTTGACCCCCAACTCTGAATTCTGAAATTGAATCCATTGTTTGAAAATCTGCCTGATACCTCAGAATACCTTATGGAGAGAACTTTATTAATAAAGTTGGCTCCATCTACATCTCCTCTATCAGCCCCACTGGCCCTTTTGTCATCATGAGCAGCAGCAGTTAAGTGCAGAGGCTGCAGTTTCTATCTTCTTTTACTCAAAGTTTATCTGCCGCAGTTCCTCTTTTTGAACAGAATTCTAGAAGACGTCATCTTGCTACAGTCCATCAGTTCCTCTTTTTGAACAGAATTCTGGAAGACGTCATCTTGCTACAGTCCATCTGGGATGTAGCCGGCAGACTTTGACAGGCTGCCTCCATCCCGGATGGAGCTCGACTTACAGCCACTGCTCCTGTCACTGTTTGAATGCAAGCGAGTTGGTTCAGGATGCCACTCTGTGATTTACATTTGTCAGACTTTGTTGACAGACATGGAGGTGGCACAAATGGCGGCTTTTTTGTGTTCCTTTTTTTCCGCCATTTCTAATTACACTACAATTAGATCTCACAGTTAACAGAAGCTAACTCAGTTGACTCTGGATTCTGATTGTGACAAGTATCAAACTGGTATATTGTTGACAACTTTTGACTCAATGACTGATGCCACCAATGACTGACTGAATGCTGATCATGGGGTAAGCCTTTTTTGTCACAACATTCACCACATCTTGGTTGCTGCAGTAGCATACAGTCAGTTATTCTGTATGGCCACATTAAATATGTTTTCTTCTGTGAACCATATGATGCTCACATCACTTGACAAATGTTTTTCAGCAGCTGATTGAGATGGCTCTTTAGTCTTGCTTGATAGTTTGCTTCACTGCTTTCTGGAGCATGGCATTTTTTGAGCCCAAACACCGCACATGGTAGTGTAATGACGTGGTTAAGGAGATTTTATCGTTGTGAGTACAAATTCACTGTTCACTGGTGAAAGCATGTTGAGACTGGTCAGCATTTCGCTAAGTTATGGGCAAAATTATAGTGGCTTCTGTTCTTTGTACACTCTGTACAGTGTATGTGGTTATGTATATGACATTGTTTTCCATACAGAATGTAGCTGCAGTCTGGTCCACAACAAATTTCATTCATAGATCTGTTTTAATATGTTAACATCAAGTGCAGAAGGGTTACCTGGAGTCTGTTGCAGTGCAGGTAGTGGCATATATTTCAGCATTGCTAAAGGTCTTGTCACGTGGAGTGCGATTTTGGCTTTTTATTCTAGAATTTGTGAAGAAATGGACTGTGATGATTAAACTGTTGCTTTAGCCATTATGCCTAACTATGAGATTGTTGTTATAGCATCTGAATGTCCATAAACAGTCAACTTGTTCTTACAGTAATACAGACTGTCTACTGCTTAACAAATGCCAACATGCCGCTCGCCAATTAATACTTTGTCATTCCACATGATGTGCCTGTTGCAGATACACCAGATACCGATGAAGGTAAACTTCCGGAGTCTGCAGGAGCCGAAGAATGGAATATAACATCACCACCGGTAGAACAGCGCCCTGCTGATGCTTCAGCTACTCCTACTCCTCCCGAGAAAAAGAAGAAACCGAGAAATCGTGGCATGGGTAATAAACAGTTGTCATTTTGTTGCAATATGAGAATTGCAGGCTTGCACACATTTGCACATAGCTCGTCTTAACATGCAACAGCTTGTGTGCATGTGTGATGTGATTGATATGTCACTGTCAATCTTCTGTGACTGTTCATTAATGTGATGTCTTGCTACTTCTGACTTCTGTTTAGAGAATTGCACGCTGTCAGTGTCAGGCTCGGCATTTAGAGGCATCTTTTCCATTCATTTTAAACGCTGATAATCTGCATTTTTTCTCCTTCCCTTTTCGTCATAACTTCAGAGACAGTGAATGCATATTATTATATGCAGATTAAGACAGGACGTTTGTATAGCACCTTGTTAATGAGTGCGTTACTCCTCTCTAAAGCACTAAGGAATGGCATGTGTTAACGAGGAATCACACAGTTTTACCTGCTACCCACTGACACTGCACTTGCTGCACATCCAGGAATGCGCCCATCAAACTGTCTACTATTGGCAGTTGTGCCTTTCCGGTTGCTGCAGCTCAAGTTTGGAACGGCCTGCCAGAGGCCATCATCTCATCGTCATCACTGCAGTCTGTCCGGCGTCAACTACAGACTCATCTTTTTCAACTATCGTATTCACACCTGATTCTCTAACTGTTTGTCTGGCATCGTTATAGTGGTCCTTGTAGTAACGTTGTTATTTAGGCTACTCTAAAAATTTACGTTTACTTACTTAACGACACGCTTATCTACAAATGTAATGAGCCATCCTGCCTTTAATCCCCAGCCACAGCACATCACCACACTTTGGCTTTTACTCATTTCTCATTTTTTATTTCACAGCAGTTAGGAGGCTGAGTTGGCCTGGTTGTCTGGCTACATACCGATGTGGTATGCCTGCTTGAAGATGGTCATTCATCCCAGTACTAGCCACCCAATAGTGTGGCGACCGAGGATTGAACTCACAACCATGGAGTCAGAAGTCCAGCGCCCTAACCACTAGACTACCAAGCCGCCCTGAGTGATTGTGAAGTTTGTGATTGCTGACTGCAGGCATTGGTGGCTTCATGCCACGTAGTCGTTCACGAGGAGGCTGGCAGATGCGTGGTGGCCGCTGTATGACAAATTCCACAAGGCCTGCATTGGAACCTGCTACTGGTGGTGATCAAGGTACATTTGTAAACGATTTGATTAACGTGGTTTGGGGTGCTTGCTAGCCTCAGTGAATCTCATCAGTAATATGTATGTGGCTTAATGTTTTGTTATCCAGCAGTCTACAATTTTTTTGTTCAGTGCTTTTTCTATTTATAATGAATGTTATGCTGCCTATATTTGTTTATTGTTGACTTGCTACGAATGAACTTGATGACTGTACTGAAAGTAACGGACGATTTTCTTCTGACAGATTGTCGCAAAGTATTGTACTGACTACGTCTGTGTGTGTCTGTGAGGATTTCTCCGCCACCACACGTGCGATCTTTACCAAATTTTTATGGATGTTTCCTGTGGCCGTGACTCGGTCCTCCTCAGGCATCGTTGCAATACGTTATGTACTTCCGCTTTTGTGGATGACATCATGTTTTTTCTATAGTGGGCCATATAGCGATATGAATTTTGCTATGAAGAACCGATTTTGCTTAAATTCACTTACCGCAAAGGCTGACAGAATTCTATTTTCTATTATTAAAGGGCATAATTTTGACTAATTATTTTGACATTACTCAAAAGAGGAACCGAGAAATTTGACGATTAATGGGAAGGATTATTGAAACAACTGTCGCCATAACCATTGTTACTATTGTAACGGTGAATGTTTGCAGAGAAACAAATATACTTTGATGCATGGACGTAGATAAGCGAAGTTAATTTAGCATTAATGGGACTTAAGTTAAGGAAGTATATAGATTTAAGGTGCGATTGCACATCGCGGGTGAAGTCTGATATCTACAATTGCCTTGTTTGTTGTGTTGAAAGATGATGAGATGAAGACAGATGCTGACAAGAAGATAAAACCAAAGCGTCCGAGAAAAGTTATAAAGAAATCTTACATGGAGGACAGCTATCCAACTTACCTGCAAGTGTGTATACTTTCGTTTGACATTTTACTATTTAGTAACATACATGGGCATGTCCAGAAGCAGTGCGTGAGAATAAGTTGTATCTAGACTGGTTGTGATGACAGTGCTGAATCTGGTACACCTGGTACACCTGTGTTGTCTTTGGAAGTGTGCCAAAATGACTTTGCTGTTGTCATTTGTTTTTTAATGTTTATTGTTTTCTGTCGATTTAGGACACCGGGGGCATTCGGCTCTTTAAAAAACTTGTAACAGTTGCCTCCGGTAGTCCACTTCCTGAACAGGTGGAAAAAGAAACCAAGAGAAACTAACTAACCTAGGCGTTACAAGGATCTGCCTCTGGAGTGTTTGATATACTGGCGCTATTCAAGCTAGATTATTATTATTATTCCTTTGTATATTTTAGTGTTATATTTTTATAGCTGACAGTGAGCAGTTATGTCCGTCTTCTAGTTTGCGTAAAGCTGCTCCAACAAAATTCTCCTGTTGTGAACTCGGAGTGCCATCTAATACAATATAAGGGCTGGAAAATGGTTCTGTTGTGTATGATGTAGGAGGCGTTTTTTGGCCGTGGCCTTTTGGACAAATGCAAGGACAGCAAGCCTGATGATCTTGGTCTCGAGTCTGATGATGATAAAGATCTTACAGCC
>Ga0209363_1001893_pt1 | contig 10541 bp, 10 predicted proteins | sample WorMetexBAHAMAS3_FD_187385 | JGI IMG/M metagenome (GOLD analysis project Ga0209363, IMG submission 187385) | Marine gutless worms symbiont microbial communities from Max Planck institute for Marine Microbiology, Germany - Inanidrilus exumae... | ecosystem: Host-associated > Annelida > Digestive... | reverse complement strand
TTACCAAAAATTAGACATTTAAAATATGCTGATCGTTTGAAAACTTGCAAGTTACCAACAATGCATTATCGGCGGATTAGAGGGGACATGATTGAAACTTATAAGATATTATCTGGTAAATATGACTTGGCAGCAAAACCAATCTTAACTACATCACCTACTCTAACAACTAGAGGCAACGATTTAAGTTTACAAAAGAATCGTGCAAGATATGATCTTCGCAAATTTTTTTTAAATACTAGAATTGTTAATATGTGGAACAGTCTGCCAAATGACGTTGTGCATGCAGAATCTAATAACACATTTAAATCCAGATTGGATAAATTCTGGTCTAATCAGGAAATTATTTATGATTATCGTGCAGAAATTCAAGGAACTGGAAGTCGAAGTGAAATTTATTAGAAATTGTTTAGATGAATTGTATTGTAGTCTTTGATTATTGAAGAGGCGGGCAAAGAGGCTCCACGCCTGCGCTCGTATTTTTCGTCTACGTCTACGTCTAGATACATGTAGTCAGTGTCAAATGTAGGAGGCTCTGAAAATGCGTTCGTTTGAGCCATTAGCACCGAGAAGTAGAAGTCACCAAGGCTGAAAAATTTCGCCGAAACGTCGGGGAAGTCACGTGACCGTCTCGACCAATCAAAATCTACCCCGTGGATCCGTCCCGATCCGAGGATTAGTATGGCTGCCAGTCAACTCGTCACATGACCAACTCGTCACACAGTCAAGTCGTCACATTGTATAAGTCAACTCGTCACACGGTTAACTCGGCATACAGTCAACTTGTCGCAGACATCGCAACTACGTATTGCATCTTTATTATCACACCGACGTCTACCCTGCAAGCAGAGCACTAAAACAAAATACAAGAACTCGTCTTGCAGTTATAGAATTTTTATACCGTAAGCGTCGCGCGGTCCCTCTGCAGACGATTACTACTAGATATAGTAATCGTAAACAGACGACAGACAGACAGACGGAACGGCGATGGCATAGGCCTATAGCGAACGTGAAGGATGCCAGTCAATTCGTCACGTGAGTAAACCTATTTTGTCGTTAGCTGGAACCAATTACTCGTCCCACTAACAGTCAACTCGTCACACCCGTGTGGTCAACTCGTCACGCGCTGTGTAAAATTAAAAGGTCAACTCGTCACATGTGACGAGTTGGTCATGTGACGAGTTGACTGGCAGCCATTAGTATTGTCCGTAGGCAGCGATGACACTACGTGGGCGACGCTGTCTATAGTATTACCGCATATGAAAACGCGACAGAACTGTAGACAAACAATCGAAAATTATTCCACTGACAGACAAATGTGATCTTATATTTTCTAAACTTCTTCTCGGAATTTTGTTTGTTTACATGGTTTACATACACTATGACTTAATCATACTCTCACAAAAATGGCACGAGCAAATAAAGCTCGAGGCCATTGAAATACAGACACTTCGGGCCCAAGACACTTCGGCACGACGATAGTTCGACCCACTGGGCCACAGTGGCACAGCATTTCACCGCGGCGCTAAGAGCATTGGACAGGCAGAGTTCCATTGACGAGTTGACAGCTTAAGCATATTTAGGCGGTTTGGTGGGTCATATACTTCCTGCAGTGTAGACTTTTGCACACTGGCGGATCTAGACTGTAAAGTTGGAGGGGCCAAATTGAGTCGAGGGGAGAGGGTTGGTGGGGTATCCTCCTCCCCAGCCGACACGGGGTCTGGGGGAGCGTCGTGGGCTCCCACAGCGGGGTTTGGGCAGAGCCCCGGGCAAAAACGATTTTAGTGCTTTCTGCAATGTTTGTTTCTGTTATGTTTGTTGCTATTTAATATCCAGTAACGCGTCTGTTAGAATGTACAATACAATACAATATTCGTTTAATGAAATAAATGACAAGTACGCATTAATTTATTTGAAAGTGTACGAAAGTGTCAGTAACTGTTTTATATAACATATGCATTAATAAAATTGTTAACGTTTAGTGTTCGGGTTTTTGGAATGAGTTTGTAGTCATGTCGTATGCGTCTGAGGTTGTAGCTGTATTCAGTCCTTGGAGGCAGCAGCGAGTGAAGAACATGTCGATCATCGTTCAGCACACGTTTAAAGAGTGTCTCATCTGCAAGTTAAAATTGTTCCACTACTGACTGGGTGTCAACGTCACAGTAACCCAGTCGATTGCAGCGCCGCAGAAACGACTCCAGGCGGTCGCGGTCGGCAGCAGTACAGTAGCCTGACCAAGCTGGGGCACAGTAGAGTAGTCTGGCTTGGACTGTAGCCTTGAACACGGTATGAAGAGCATGTCCAATAAGACCATGCGCTTTCAGAGTTCGTATTGCATATAAAGTTCGAGAACAATTAAAGTTGCGATTAACTCGGTCACGTGGTCACTAGTAGTTAGTTGGTCGTTGATGATGACTCCAAGAACCTTGATGGAGTCCAATTTTTTGATGCCCTGGATCGGGTCAGGTAGTCTGGTCAGCGTTCGGCGAGCCCCAGGAGCGATAAATATTATCTCATGGGACTTTGACTGATTTAGCCTCAGGTTGTTTGCCGGGGACCATTCAGCGATGTGGTTGAGCTCTTCTTCCACTGTGTGTGACACAACAGCTGGGACGACAGCATATTTCAGCAATTTTTTTTCATGGTGGCGGGTCCTCAAGTCCGCAGCAGTGATGACGTACGACGCAGGGCCGAGTGCCGAGCCTTGAAAAACTGACGCATGTATATCAAGGAATGCTGATACATGACTGTCGAACTTTGTACAGTGGGAGTGTCCTTGAAAGTAGTCCCGCATCCAGTTGTAGACTTTATCCGGCATGTTGAGCATCAACAGTTTGTCAAAGAGTGGAGCATGTCTGACCGTGTCATCCAGCGATATGACACGAACATAGGCGTTGGAAGACAGCATGTGGCTAATGGTATGGAGTAGCGTAATGAGGGCTGCAGTTGTAGAGCCCGTCGGCCGGAAACCGTACTGGTCACTAAAATCATGTAAAGGAGGGAGGTCTGGACTGCAACATCGCAGCGGTATGTAGAGTGCCGGGTAGATGTATTTGCGAACAATGCGCTTCTCTAGTATGCGTGATAAGACTGGGGTGATAGAGATGGGTCAATAATCAACAGCTGAGGTAGGATTTATCACCATTGGGATCTGAGTAATGAAAGCTCGCTTCCACTGGGCAGGGACAGTTGCAGTATCAATAGAACGATTAAACAGTTGGGTTAATGGAGCTAAAAAGACAGGCGCAATAAGCCGTAAAAACCAAGCAGGGATATGGTCAAGACCTGTGGCTGTGGGCTGAAGATGGTCTAAAATATAAAAGACTTCCGACTCAGAGAAGTGGGTGTGTGGTGCGAGACAGGAGATTTTGGGTTTGAGGGGCTCGTAGGACGGGTCGGTAGAAATGGCGGCATAGTGGTAGTTAAGCACATCAGCTGTATTGCCAGCAGGTATCACTTCCGTGCTTGGCGACCCTTTAGTGAGTTGTTTAAAATTCTTCCAGATCTCCTTTGTGCCGTTTCTCATGTCCATTCTTCGCAGCTTGATTGAGTTCCGGCGTCTTATAGTCATTTCGATACGCGCAGCAAGTTCATCGGCTTCCTCGACTCGGCCACTATATACGCATCAGCCGGTTTTTTTGCCGCAGAAGGGCCTTGATGTCAGGGGACACGAACTCTGGATCGGATGATGTTACTGTTATAGAACGTTCAGGATAATACCGATCAAGTAGATTAAGCATAATCGAGTACAGCTGGTCAAAACTGTCCTGTACGTTCTGCTGATCGTCGAATTGTATATCAAGCTCTGCGACGTGTTGTAGCAGGAGAGCATGTTGTGACGGTGTCCGCTTTCTGAACACACGCTGTTGTTTCTTCTTGCACAGCGTCGGTTTTCGGGTTTCAGTAAAGACGATAACGGCTTTATGGTCGCCTTTAACCGTAGAAGCCACAACTTTGATAGACTCGTAACATGGTTCGGAGGTGTACAGCCTGTTCGCTCCACGGGTTGGCTGATTCATGATCGACTCGAGACATGTCCGTGCAACCAGTTCTACAGTGTATTTAGATCGCCGGCCAGGATGACCGTGGCAGCCGGGAAGTTACGTCTGGGCAAAGGTGTCAAGACAAACTTCGATATAGTTAAATAAAGCGAGAGACAGACAGACTCAAACCGTACCTCACGACTGCGTCAGCGTGGGTAAATATACGAACAGTTTATATAGCTTCTGAAAATACTGTGACTGCCTATTTTCGCGTTAGAGATATTCCAAATGCTGACTTAGAGCTTACCCTGTACAGGCTGTCACGACTTCCAGCGCGTGTTATGCACGTCTTTCGTGCGATTCGAACGATTCTTCAAAGCGAACTCGCCAATAGCATCGTCTCGGCTTCATTCTTGTAATGTCTACACACATGTCAACGTAGAGACTACGATCACAATGATGAAAATAGTTTGACAACTAGAAATTTAAATCATTAAAAATGTCATTAATTACCCATTTATTTTTCACTTTGGTGCATGAAGAAAGACGAAAAAGTTTTTCGTCGATCAGTTACGCTTGCAAAAAAACATTTAGTTCAAACATGCACGTACACGGTAGAGCAAAAAATCCGAGCAATTGGCCACTGAGTCACACTAGTGCCACATATTTTACAAGGTAGTGTAACGACATATTCGACGTGTATTGGGATTTTTTAAAATAATGCATTTATTTTAAAAAATTTTTGCTAAGTGTTGTGGTAAAAGAATTTCGATAGTCGGTCAACATTTGACTAAGTTACAGGCAAAAGTGTAGCGACACCCTTTTTATTCACAGTGGCCCAATTACTCACTTTTTGGCGCCCCTGTATACATGGCACAAATACACTAAAATACAAACACAAATAAAGCAAAAGACGGCGAAATAAGAAATAATCATCAATCAATACCGAAAAAACCAAAAAAAGGCATTCCAAATCGAATATAATGTTTGCTGCATACTTTGTACATTGTGAAAATATAAACCGGCAAATGCACTAATACGTTCAACTATCGAGCTTTAATAACAACCAGCCAGCAACTTCGCCTTCAGTGCCGCCACTCTGCGAAATTGACAAAACGTAACATTGTATTTGATACTGGCCCATTGACTCAACCAACGTGAACGTGAAAATTCATGATTGACGATAGTGCACAATCGCTGTGTTAAAACGGCGTGACCGACGGTCCCGCCTATCTCCGCCCCGAACATTATATTCATTCGACCAATCAGAGATCGCCGGCGACGGCGGGCTGTGACTTGTCTCACTATCATGAGAAGAAAATTCAACGTTATCGGCAAAATATCGTAGAAAATTGTTGGCGATTTCGAGCGAGTTGACCGCCATGGCGTCGTCGACAACGCATTACGTCGTGGCGTCCTATAAGTCGCTACGCGAATCGTCAGCGGAGAGTGACGTCACGCCGTAAACATGGCTGCCGCGCGTGGAACCCTGCGACGATTGCACTTGCGGTTTTTCTTCCTCCGATTGCTTGTAATCCTACAATGGTTTTTCGACGTCGGATCGACCCCGTACAACCATCGCGGCCAGCCTTCGGTCGCCGACATTTTTCTTCCGCTGCGTGGCAGTGGCGGTGGTCACGTGACCGGAACCGGAAACACTAGCGGCGGCCGGTCGTCGCTGTTAAGCGCGATCGTGGCCGTCGACGGCGCGGATCAGACCGGGCGTTCGCAGGACCCGTGTTACCATGGCGACAAACCGCGGCGGTGTTTTCCGGACTTCGTCAACGCGGCGTTCGAGCGCCCGGTGGAGGCGTCGAGCACCTGTGGAGTACCGGCCAGTCGGCACTGCATGTCGAACGACGTCACTCGTAGCTCCCGGACGTGCTTCGTTTGTGACGAGCTGACGCCGAAACGCCGTCATCCGGCAGCCTTTCTGACCGATCTCAACAACCCGACCAACATCACGTGCTGGATATCGGAACCGCTCTATCGCCAATCTCAGCAAAACGTGACGCTCATGCTCACACTCGGCAAAAAGTTTGAGGTTTAACGTCACTAATCAGGCTGCATCACAGCAATAGCTAGATACAGCCTATTGCTATTTGCTACAGACGCAGTAGCGTGGTCTGTCTGTGGGTCTGTTTGTTTGTTGGTCACGTCGGTAAGTCTACAAACAGGGATGAACGGATCGTTTGGGTGGGTGACACGGATGGGTACAAGGAACCATGTATTAGAGGGGTGTTCAGATTCGCAAGGGGATGTGGCAATTTTTGGGGGTTGTTCGGCCCATTGAAAGCATTATTTGTCTCTGCTGCGGTGTACGCAGCAAAAAGAATCATTAACGGCATCAACGCGACTGCTGCAACCGACTGCATTGCGACCGACTGGCCGGTGTCACATTAACTTTTCTCCTGTGAAAAATCTGCCCTCTGTCGTCAAAATTCATTGACCGCTTGTTTTTCGGTTCTTACCGCTTAAAGCACATGCGTAGCGCGGCATTTGGCGTGGCTATACGTGTCCGTCAGTCTGTCTGTCACACTGGTGTGCAATGCCTCGACTGAAATGAACCGATCGTCAAGCAGTCGGAAATGTATTTTGACTCAAGGATTCTAATATAGTTTTTTTACAATACAACTACCCGTTGTGTATAGATTTTACGACCTACTTATATCTTTCGAACGGGTAAAGCTATATTTCTAAATCGTTTTTATAGTTTTAAAAATTGTCACTTTTTACGCTTTTAACGTTTGTTTATTTTGCCAACTTATTATTTGCCAATTTCGAGTTATCTTTATTTAGACTTGTTAGGCGTTAGGCATGTGACTTGAAAATAAGTAATGTTTTTGTGCAAAGTTTACAAATGTTTTTATCTTCTGACGTTTTTACGTCTTTGGCGTTTTAAAATATTTTTATTTAATGTTTTTTTTACATATCATAAGCATCTTTTACTTTCAATTTTGTACGTAAACTGACTATGAAAATTACCAACAATCATTCCAAAATAAACATGCATGTGATGCCATAACGTAAGCATATTTGGAATTTAGAAAAGAGAACCGCCTCGCCACTTTAAAAAAACAAATATCACAGTTCACATATTTCTGGACACTGAAAGTGACTATTTAATATAAATTTATTAGTTTATAAATTTCGTATTTGATTAGTTATCATAATTTTACACAGAAGCAAGGCACTCGTTAAATACCTCGGCGTTGTGATGCTGCCTATGGCGTATCTAGGGGCAATTGTGCCTGGACCCTTTGAGTTTTAAAATATTATTGACTGAAAAATTGACATTACCTGGACAGATGCAGATAAACTACGATAATTGGATCTCAGAGGGAGTTGGGTGGACTGTGGGCGGTGGGCCCCTTTCTAACGTGATATTCTAATACAGTCTGGATGATGTTGTTGCCTAGGTGACATACGTAAGCATGCAGTTCTGTTCTATCCGGCCTGATTCGATGGCCATCTACAAGAGCGTGGACTTCGGTCGAACGTGGACTCCTTACCAGTTCTACTCGGGTGATTGTTGGCACGTCTATCGGCGATCGCCAAGAGCCGTCGTGATGAGAACCAACGAACAGGAAGCTCTGTGTACAGATGCCTATAGCACTGGTGACTCCACTGCCGGCTCCGGGTCCAGAATTGCGTTTAGCACACTCGAGGGTCGGCCGTCCGCTCATGATTTTGATCACAGTCCTGTATTACAGGTGACACTGCATTGCTATTGCAGCGTTATTTCCGTCGGACTCGACTGCTGCATTGAGTCATGGGATCATTGAGGATCTGACCCTAACCTTTTCAGTCAGCATTTTGCAACTGAAAACTATTATTCACTGTTCAGTGTTAGCATATTAAGGTTAAGGTGTTACGTGATGGAATATTACGTTTATGGCAATAATAGTTTTTCTTTTGAGTTTCTTTCGTTCCAGTTACACACTCGTGCACTATTAGTCGATTTTTACTTACTTACTTACTTATTTACTAACTTACTAGAAGTTATGGCCAGTTATGTGCACCTGTATACGGTGTTTAAAACGTTGTGGCATGATTCAGTCGAGACGACAGACTTTTACAATTTTACAGAATTTTACAACATTTGAACACAACAACCTCGATCGGTGTCGCGATGAAAACTTTCGGAACAGAGTTTTAAAAATTTTAGTGTAAGGGGTCGCTTTTTTCAAAAAAAAACGCAAAATATTTCTTACCAAATTTCAGCGATTTGCGACTTCAGGCCGCCATAACTACTCAATGATTAAAGATAGCCGGAAATTCACTACCAAATGATCCCTCTACGGGATGTCTAGTTTCCATTTTTCGCGTTGAAATCAATTCAAAGTTATTCCCCTGGGTTGTACAGTGTACATTCCGTACAAAAATATACCCATCGAAATTTTCGGCAACGTTCGATGTTCGATATTGTGCCGCCTGGCTGATCGACATAAAAAGCAGGCCTGAATAAGAAACTGTAAATAAGTAACACGGCAGATAACGCTGACATCACTCAGTCGGAAACACGTAACACAGGCATCGTCGAGCGCAGGAAACAAACAGCTTGTGCACAGACAGTCTTCGAGCCGAATACTGTATTGTGTTCATTCCAAACAATACAGCCATCTAGTTGTAACTGTTTACATCTGAGAATGTTTTACATGACATCTGAAATGAAGTTGTCTTTGGACTAACGTTCGTTAGTAAGCCAGCTGTCGGTATTTGCACTTGATTATTGTTTTCTGCCCTTAGAACGTTATCCACGTAGTTTTGCTGCGGATGATTAAGTCGAATGTACCACTTCTTTTGATTATAATTGTGCACTATTGAAGTTATAACCTATAATCCAAAATCTTTGTTGTTATTATTAGTTAATACGTTGATGCTAATTGTTGAGCTATTGGTTAAAAATGTTAAAAGCGTTTACATGTTCACGATCCTCACTAGTCACCGTAACGAAATCATAATAAAGGGAAGAACCTTTAAAAGTAACGAAATCTAAACTAAATTACACCAAAAATGTCAATGGGCGGCAGGTAAAACGGTCATGTTTTGTTAATACGTGCGATAACTCCATGGCCAACAACCAACTTATTCGTTTAGCTACAACACAGTGCAGCCGAAAAAAGAACATTTTCTCCTGACGAATGTGACCTTGAACTCTGACCTAGGACATTGACCTACAAACATGACCTATATAAAGTTAAACTGAACTATCATGACAACTATCTAGGTCAAAGCTCATGTCATTCGACAGTACTGTTATTGTACGAACACACCCAGACACCCACACAGCAAAACGACTGCATTATCTGGGCTACTAAGTGGTCGGTAACAGAGCAAATAAATTATAAGGTAGATCATAGGCGGTAGAGTGTCTGCAAATTTACATGCGTATGACAGAAAACACAATACAAGTAATATATTGCTATGGCACAATGAATCAACTTGCTTTCTTACTAAAAGATACATGGAATGACGCAAAATTCCTGCTGCTTTTTTTATCGACAACTTCGGCAAATGTGAACCCATTTAGGATTGCTTTAACTGCTTCGGAAATTCGTGCAAGCAAAGTTAAGGTGTTATGAAAGGACTCGATTATATATAAGTATGATGTTTTCTCAGTTTTTCCTTATTTTTCCGTTTTTGGAACTGCGCGCTATAGGCTTTTCGTCAGCTTTTAAGTGCACGTAAAATAGTATATCGTATCGTATCGTATCGTAACATTTTAACTTTGTTTGCATAACATTTCGAAGTATTCAATGCAATCGCTTTGTACTGGCTGGCATTATTGAGAAAAATACAAAATTGATTTTCTTACGCACTGCAGGACTGGCAGACGGCCACGGATATTCGCATCGTGTTTAATCGTTTTCAGGCGATCAACAAGAATAAAATCTCGTCCAGTGCTGATGATCCGTTTCAATACAGGTAAACATTATTTTGTAGCTTATTGTAAAGAACTTCACAGTTTATAATGGTTTGTAAGGACGACAGTGGTGCAACACTCGACGAAAAGAGCAAAAACGAAAAATGTGGTGTGATATTAGGTGATATTACTTGGCGCTTAGCGGCGATCTATTGCAATTATATATTATTGCGTCAGTTTTCAAAATTGACATTTTATTTTCTGCAAACCACAGAACAATTTCATAATATTTCTTTCGAGCGGAAGCTTGGTTTTTTGGCAACCTGTACAAAAACAGTAATTATCATGCACTGTAGTGTTGGATTTTAGCCGAACTTGGTATTTGTTAGTTTCGCTTTTATATGACCCAAATTGAAGTAGTCTCTCTTGAAATTCTAATGTGGTTTGCAGAGATTATCTCACAAAGTTTGGGCGATTTTTGAGTCATCGGTAAAACGGCGGAATTTGTTCATTACTTCACAATTCGCTTGTGTTGCAGCTTCTAGTCGGCGGAGTGATCATGTTGGTTAATTCGCTCGTCTAAATTGTCGCTTTTATCAACTGCATTTAGTACGTTGAATGTAATTAGGCGTGATTGTGAAAAAGAAATAATTTTACCCCAGGTTCGGAAAACTGTCATAGTAGTGTACGAA
>Ga0209363_1001891_pt1 | contig 10545 bp, 6 predicted proteins | sample WorMetexBAHAMAS3_FD_187385 | JGI IMG/M metagenome (GOLD analysis project Ga0209363, IMG submission 187385) | Marine gutless worms symbiont microbial communities from Max Planck institute for Marine Microbiology, Germany - Inanidrilus exumae... | ecosystem: Host-associated > Annelida > Digestive... | reverse complement strand
TTAAATCTAGGCTAAAGACTCACCTCTTCTCTCAGGCTTTCTCTCATACTCCTACCGATCACTAACACACTACCTGGCCCAAGCGCCTCTGAAGTTACGACCCTGTGGCGCTATACAAATATGTTTTGTATGTTTATTGTTACAAAACGTTTTATAAAAATATGCTAATTTGAACTGGCCAATTAAAAATATAGGTCATTTTTTACGAGACTTCCCCTCTAATGATGTGATTGTCTGTGGTGCTCCAGTAATAACCATGATATGTTGTAATTGTGTGACGTTGTAGGTCATACATTGTGTGACCCACGCAGTCCATGAAATTGTCGTGTCTGAATGACGTGTGGCCGCCGTTCGTTTATATAATTATGTCTATGTTTCTGTTACTGCTTTGACTTCTCTATGCTAGTTAAATAGTCCAACTTGTGCGATTTTTGGTATTGTGTTCCCAGTATGGACTGTTTGATTGCACTTTCATTGTTGGAAGGTTTGAAGGTTACTTGCTGTACATAGATATGCTGACAGCCTGTTTACCCTTAGTTGAATGCAGTGTCATTACAATCAGCCATGGAATCATATTTATTGCATTTGACGGCAGCACCGCTACTGTTTTGCACAGTAACAGACTGAAATGCATATCTTGTTGGTGTTAATTTTGATGCCTGGTTTTGTAAGGTGGTTCATTGGCACTTTACTTACTGATTGTTCTTGGTTAAAATCATCAACTAGGTTATGCTACATTGAGCATGGCCACTGGCACGATAGGTAACCCAGCTTCACACAGGTAAACCATTTTGACAATGACAGTGACAATGACAGTGCTTTATTAACCCCTTTACCGGGTAATAAAATTTTTGAAATCTTTTCACACATGTGTAATATCTGCAACACTGACCCGGAAAAGGCTGTCACAGCATTAGGACGAGTTATCTTGGGGTACACGGCGACGTAATGTAACAAGTCGGTGTGGACGAGTTAACTCGGGGTACCTGGTGTGCGAAAGATTTAGTTGGACGAGATAACTCGGGGTTCACGGTAAAGGGGTTAATGACTTGTGGTCAAGATAGACAAATAGCCAAAAAAGAACACTGAATAGACACAAACACACAATATTATATAAATGAAATACAATACAGTATATACTTACTAATGCATACGTACAATATATACCCAATATTGGATGAACGAGTTTAGCCAATTGGAGTATAATTGAGTCAGTGATACCATCACACTGATAAATTATTTTGATTGCCCTTTCCTGAATCACCTCCAATTGGTTCTTGCTGTGTAACCTGCCGCTGAGGTGAATTCAGCCTGGTCATCTCTCTGTTGTTGAGTGTTGAGGTGCATTGAGAACAGTGACTATGGGCAGAGGTCACGGCCGTTGCTCGAGAATTTGTCAGTTTCACTTACGTCTGTAGACAGCTTTGCATATACATTAGGTCTATGTATGTGTTCTGCTGCTTGCTTATCTGTTAGCCTTGGTTGCAGCATCAGAGTTTCATATGCTGAATCCTCTGTGTATTACCAAAGCCAGTAGCTGTTGCCAATACAACTTTGCTAATAAGTCTTTCTCTGTGCCAAAATTTCCATAATTATACTTCAGGTAATGCTGTGTGAAATCCGTGTGAAGTTGTCCCATTTGCGATGGAAAAACTGCATCATTGTGAAGTAATACAACAGTGGTCAATAGACACCTCAAGTTATTACCATGTGACTTTTATAATAAGCAGTAAAGTTTCTATGAAATTATAGCATCAAACTGTGCTGCATGAAAATTAACAAAAAAATTTGTTGCACCTTTAAGATAGAACTGCACAACCAAGTAAAGTCAATGAATGATGAATTTCATGCTGTCATGTCTATTGCTGCTTGATGCATTTAATCAGAGCGAATAAAAAGCAGGTGTTGCAAAAAATAAGCATGTAAAGTTACTCAGTTATAATGGAGACTGCATTCAAGCTGGCTGCCTTGGAATGTTCTTGAAGATGAGTATGTTGCCTGATTGGAGTATCGATAACATACTGGCTCAGTTTATCATATGCTACCATAGTGTGTTCGTGCAACTCATCAGTGTCTTTAATTTGATGTCAGTACAAATTTTTCTGTGTCACAGAACAAACTGCAGCTGACTATTCATCCTAAAAACCATGGTAGTAACATAAAAAGCATTGTTGAAGGATACGTCACGTTGGTACAGTCACTGTAAGGTAAAGGGAGTACGCTTGCCGCCAGTTTTAGGTGATAATTGTGTAGCATTATCCGAAGTGTAACAATGGAAATTTTAGCACAGAAATTGATTATTAGTGGAGTTATGCCTGCTGGTAAAGTAAAAGCTAAGGGTTCCAGTAATTATGGACCGTCAATGAGTGCTATTCTTTTGAGGCTAATGTGAACTTGTTGTGTCTATTAATGTTGCATTTTATGTGATTAATGTTTGTCAATTTTTGTTCCATTGCTTGGATGGACTTCATTATGTTCACAGATCGATTAGTTAAGAATTATGATTGCCGTATTGTCTTGCATACCAGTACATTATTGGCATTAAGAAATGAGAAAATCCTGAGAGAACTTATAGTTCTCTACGCAGTGAGCAAGTGGACTGTTTCTGCGAGTAATACAGCATTTTTTGCTGTGTAGACCCCTCATATCACTCTGATAATTGTACAACAGTGGATTTCGATAGTGTTACTTTCCTGTGTTATGACGTTGTAGATTTAGGAGCATGCCATGTCTAGGATTGGCTTAGTCCATTTTGTTTCGGAAGAATTTGTGCACTGCTCGATGTTTGCACATACTGTCTTGTAGTTAAAACATTTTGTGTGCATCTGCATTGCATTGTAAGCATCAGTTCTCACGTCAGTTTGCAATCGTGCTGTTACTAGCTTTATGTGTTATTTCAGTGATTTGTCTTTAGTAGATTTCTTAGTTGCAAAGGTGATTAGGGTGCTGGCAGCTATTGTGAAGCCCTGTTTGTTATGTATAATCATGTCATAAGCGCAGCAGTTGACATTGAAAGATGCTTCAAAAGCGACCTCTCCTAAGTCAACCATATATCTTATAAGGCTGAGGAGATGCAGTTCGACTGTTGTAGTTAGTATTGTATGATGTTATTGCATTTTTTACTTGTAATTTGTATCCTATATTCATCTTATCTCCATTAGTCTGACTGACCCGTCTGTCTTGGAAGTGCTGTTAAGTAGCAACGTATGAACAGCCAGCAAACCATTATTGTGTGTAATTTTAAATTAACAGTTCTGTTCTCAACACCACATTTCAATCGCTTTTTTTCCGAGTGAACCTGCATTAGCCTGTCGCATTGTATCTTACCCCAAGAATTAATACTTATTAAATTTTAATATTTATAATATAGTTCTTCCTTAAGGGTGTGATATGACCTGAGTTGTGTTGAAAGCGCCATTAAACCTCAACGAACCAACCAACCCTGTTTTTCATTTACCACTGGACTCCTGAAGGAAGGAGTATAGTTCCTTTATGCCATCTTTCCAATGCCAGTACCCTGTTCTTTCAAGCTTTTTACTCATCATCTTGCTTGTGTTTCACGTGTGTACAGGTGTGTGTATTAATGACATGGTGCTGTGCTGTGACAAACCATGCCAGGCCTACCCATGCTTCTGTTTCTCAGTGTATGCACCGATTCACTTAATGCAATACTTTGGCTTGTTTAGTTGGTCGGACAGTATACAACAGGATCGCCTATGTATGAAAACCCCTTGATAGGCTTGCTTATAAGAGCCACAGTTTGTTAATTGCGTTGACATTGCTCAGGGTATGTTATCAGTCGATGCAGCTGTGAGTGAGAATTGTGCATTCATGTCCATATGCTTGTAATTTGCCGTCACCATATTCCACATGAAACAATTTTAGGCCACAATTTTATGATATGTTAGTTGATCGATTTATCAATCATCATGCTTCTTCACCACTGTATTAACGTGCATTTTCATGTGAACCTGGGTTTTCCGGTTTCCCCATTTGCTCTTCCTCATAATCAGGGCCCACAGTTTTCCGCGGGCCATTGAATTCTGAGCCAAGCTACGGAATTTGCCGTTTGTTGCAGAAACTCCACATTTCTTTGCAGTTCTGTGGAATTTCTTTTTTAAAAAGTGATCAGTGACTGCCATTGTAATGTTCTGATGCACATTTGTGGACGGGCTATCGAAAATGGCTGCAAAAAGTGAAAGTTTATATGGCCATTCCTTTTCCAGTAGAGACTATTAATTGAAAGTTTAGAGCTCACTGTTCTGTTTTTATAATTAGTCTGCGGTCTGATTTCTAATGATTCGAGACTGGTGAATGAGATCAGATAAGTTTACTAAAGAAATGTAGTGACTGATTAAACCAACAGTTAAGTTTAATGTCATTTATTTATACGCTTTCTCAGAACACGTTTAGTAGCTGTTCAATTGAAAGCTTTCTATACAGAATTACAAACATCTTCATCGATTCATGTCTTTCGGGCTGTAATTATCATCATTCGTCACACGTCAGTCACCTGTATCACACTTTTTGTAAAGCAAATTAACCGTTTTATTTTTGAGTTAAAATATCTAGGTAAAACCAGCCTTTGATATCCGAACAGCAGACAGCTGAGTTTACTCATGAGTGAAAGGTCTTGGTGAACTGCAGAATTTGGACGATTTTCCCACAGTAAACTGCAGAATTTCGCAAACTGCACCACAGAATTTGGCAAAATTTTCCGTGACATACTATGGGCTTTGCTGATTATGTTTTTCCTCATTACTTTTTTCAGTTTATGAGTAATGTTTGTAGTGTATATAAATGTATCTGCATGTTTGCTGCAGACAAAGCAGCTAAAGTATGCTGTTATCTGTGAGTATTTTAGGATTCTGTTTGTATAGAAGACAACATTGTGATCAGTTGTTTTGGACTGGGAGTGTTGATAGTTGTTGATGTCGTGACAGTAGTGAAGTGGTATGTTTGGAGGCTTGCACTGGTTCTCCAGGAAGATGTTATGGTTCTAATAGTTGCCACGGTCAAAGCTGCAGTAGGTAACAAGACCATCAGGTTCTGAATTGAGACGTTAATTGCCAGAGTTCTAGTTGTGTGTAGTATGCAACAATAGTGGAATTTCCACTTTGTACAGACGACCATTTGCATACTGCAGTAAAGATACTGCAGTATCTTATGCAGTATATATGTATACTGAATGAACATCTGATAGTCATCATACTCCAGTGCAGCGAGCTCTTATACACAGAGTTATGCAACTGCTTACGACAGAATGAATGCGGAGCGTTGGTATTTGTAGAGATGGATTTTCACAGTTTGGATGCCAAATGGGCATGTAAAAGAATGGAAGGATATATGGTGAGGGCTGGCGTAAATGGCTGTAAATGCTTTGATTGACTTTTGATGAACATTTGAGTGTTTGAGGCTTTATGCCATTGCTTAATTACCGTGGCAGTAAGCTTTCTGTCAATACAGTTAATTGCTTTAACAGAGTTTTATGTGAATATTTCAGTAGCCTGTGTGTGCACGTTTACGACTTTTATCTGTTATTTGCGTCGTCTTACATTGCAGTTCATTGTCGTTTTTGTGGTGTTTTTATGTTGCTTCATCGCGTAGTCATGTAGAACAGTTAGTGATAGTGCTTTTTAATGTTGGTAACTGTGTGTGTTGTTTGTGGTTGCTTTCATTCCGTGATCTTTCTGCTGCTTTGATGTCTTGCATAATCACTTATTTAAATTTGCGGCGATATACTGTGAATATTAGTATTAGTCTCTGTTTTGAACCTAATATTGGCAAAAATACTTCTAGCTTCTGCCATTGAGATGAGCATGCTGTTGTTGTGGAAGTTTTATATGAATGAGAACTGTTAAGTACATGATTTACAAAGTGGTGTTTCGTGAGAATGTGTGCCATTGCTGGTGCATTTTTGATGCATTCATATTTACAATATATTACTACCTTAAAGGCACGACATGACCTGTGTTTAAAGTGCCGTTAAACCCCAGGGAGTGGAGGGGCAGGTCTGGTACAATGGACGGGAGGTCCCCCAGATGCTTCTTTTGGGTTAGTAGTATTAGCTTATTGACAGCAAAGCAAACAATTATAAAGAACAAATGAGAAAATAAACTGTTACAATGCAATCACATATCATAATAACCAAGTACAGGTATACAGTAATAAAATGATGTTAAATGGTATGGTTAATAGAAGAGGGAGAGCTCTGTTAGAACTCAACCACACAGAATTACAATAATGATAAATTTGTTGACAATACTGTATAGTACCACATGTTGATGCATGCCACAGTGATATCCCAGGTTTTACCTAAGGGAAGCATTCCAAAGCCAGACCCACGTGATGACATGCTATACAATGATAGTCATTAGGCACTTATATGTTATAGGAACTGGTGAACAGCAATTGCACAAATATCACTTTGAACTGATAAATAGGTCTTATGGTGGTTGGTTAGTTTTCACCCTGTTATAGGCGCTGGCATAATAACTTAAATGAGCCTTTCCGGGAGGTTACTGTATCGTTAGCCATCTTTAACTTGGCGGAACTAATCTCCAGTCAAGACCTTGTCCCCGATATAGCCTATTTTGTGCTGAAAGGGGGAATTAATCTCCCAACCAACCTTGATGCATTAGTTATGCGTCTTGCAGCTCCAAACTTCACTACAGATTACATACTGTATAGTACCACATGATGGTGCGTGCCACAGTGATATTACAGGTTTATACTGAGTTCATTGGTGCAATGCATTTGACTTTGCATTTTTACAACGACTATTGTTATTGTGTAATTTTGTAACGTCAGTATATGCAGCTACAGGGGTGGTGGAAGGTAGTCAAAAGTGAGGAGGCATAGAGAAGCAAGGCCAGAAGGATGGAAGCTTGAGATCCAAAGGGCCGAGGCAGGGAGTGGGGTTCTTGGGGAGGGGAGCAGCTAGTCCCCCTCACCACCAGCTATGCGGTCTGGGGAGCGGTGTAAGCTCCGGGGCGAAGCCTAACCGAAATCGATTTTTTATGTTATTAATCCCACAGAAAGCATCTATTTGGGGTCATAGCGTGCCTCTTAGCCCTAAAATGTGTGTATTAGGCCACCATGTCAGTAAGTGTTCTTGCCCAAACCTTGACATAGCATTTGTTTATTTTATTCTTAAACAACCGTATATATTTAAAGGAGAAATAATCACGTAGACAGTAGTTAAATAATAGTTAATGGTAGTTATTATGTGTTTTTATCTACATGTGTACTTTGTAGTATGCATTGTGTTTATAATCATAATTATGTTGAACCAAGTACCTGTTTGGATCAAAATCACTCCGCATATGTTAATCATAAAATATTTTATGATGGTATAATGATGTAATTTTCAAGTGTATATAACGTCATATGAGTTATTTTGTTGTCTGTTGTTGTGTGGTTTTGAGGTGGAATCCGAGATGTGCATATTGCAGATAATAGTAGTTATTTGTTTGGCCATGATTTTTTGGATAATGCTTGGATAATTGTACAGTTTTTTCGTTGTTAATGTGCATCTTGGTGAGTGAGTGGATAAAATAAGAGAATTGGTTTTATACTTGTTATGTTATGAAGAAGTTTTCACATTTTACTGTGTATTAAAATGCCAAAAATACAAAATATTGGCACACTGTAAAATATTGCAAAAATGTTGATAAAGACAGCTGATGACTATAGGATAACAAGTGTGATTGGCAAAATTATGTGCCTTAGACTAATGTCACACCTGTAATTTTTTATGCGATTTTGTCGCACAATTCTGTTGTGCGACAAAATTGCCATGTGCAACTGTGCATGTTGCAACTACAACAGATCTCATAAATAATCATGACTTCTGCCCCACTTTTCCCTTTGACGGTCTTCCTTTACAGATTGAGCGCACAAATTGTTAAGTTGTTCCCACACTTTTTTTCTTCACTCTTACATTGAGCTCGCGCTTTTGACTTGCGATAGAGCTTATTGAAACTAAACTACTTGCAAGAGTGTTGTCTGAGAGTCACTAGAAGCTATGTTTGTTGTGCGATTTGTTGCAGTTGCAACATGTAGAGTTGTACTTGGCGATTTTGTCACGTGACATAATTACTCGATAAAATAACAGGTGTGATGTCGGTCTTACACCTGAGATTTTGCATCAAGTATCATTAAAACTGGTGCTTGGCAGCAAACACTGCATCTCTGTTAACTATCCAGAAAGTTGAATCTATACTTGGCGAATATTTTGACCCGTCTGTATACGGATGTTGCTGATTTTTATGCATTTTGTGTTCTGTGGTATGTGTATGTGCATTTGTAATTACGTGGTCAAGTGTTGTTGTTTGAATGGTAAACGTTAGCACTGTTCTTTGCCCAGATGCATGCTGCTGTGAGCCTGTTACTGCAAGTTCATCTGTTCATTTAGCTTTCTCTTCGTTAGTGTTTCATGGTGCGGCTGCATTCTCTGGCACAGTAAAAGTACAAGTAAACGTTCGTCACATGTCGTGTGTCAGTATAGTTTGTGCAAGATGTTTGTGGGATATTTCATATGAGTCGTTAATGGTAGCTGACAAATCACTGACTGTGTTGCTTCCTATATTGCTGTTGTACATTAATGTCATCTGTTTCAGAGTGCATTGGTTTGCATGTCAGGTTGTGAGACGTTGTCCTTGTGTTGCCGTGTTTGCTTATAGTTAGTTTTAAAATGTACGCATGTGCATTTGTGAGTGAGTGTGTGTGTGTGTTTGTTTGCACAAACTGATCCAATGTTGCTTATTACCATACTGTGTCGCCCATTGTCTGCGTTGTTCTTCATCTGATGAGTAAATGTGGAATAGATGATGTAGAAATTAACATGTCTGATGATAGGATTTAATAAGCATTGAATTCGACAGAAATCAGTCAGTTGTTCGTGGCTTGTGGAATTAATTTAAGCAGTTTGCATTTTGGATTGCGTAAGTTACTATTGTTGACAAAATATTGCAACCGGTAAAAATTAGATTTTACTGAACTGTTGACAAATTATAATTTATACATACTGTCTGTTTTGTTGTATAGCTTATTGATTTTCCACGCGTGACGCTGTGCTAGTGCGGTATATGCTGTGTCTGTCTGTCTGTCTGTCCATCGCAAGTCAGTGTTATATCAAAACCGCTAAACATATACAATCACGCAGACAATGCCACACAATAGCCGACTGACTCTGGTTTTCTGATGCCAAAGATATTGGTGATATTTCGATGGGATGACCCTCAACTGCAGCGCCAAATGCTGGTGGGAGAGGTAAAATTGCGTTTTTCGACCGCTCATCGCCTCTCTGACTCAGATGCCGTATCGCTGAAGATTTGCGTTCATCCGCCATGTCGGTCTGAATAGGCGACGGTGCGCTGGCGGAGCAATATTCATCGTCAACGTCAATCGTCGAAGTTTCGTTTATAACACTGACAGCTCACCAAAAGGTCCATTCTCATTGCAGGGACTGAAACTGAACTGAACTGGCAGTTTGTAATAATTCTCAACATGTTCAGAACTAGTTCTTTCACTCCCAAGAATTAATCCCTATTAAGTGTTAATAATTTCAGTATAGTTTCACCTTAAAGGCGCGTTGAAAGTGCCGTTAAACCTGAAGCAACCAACCGTCTGGACTATTGGGGTGGAGGGGGCAGGTGGGTGGAGGTCCCCCAGGTGCTTCTTTTGGGTTTTACCAACCTAATAGAAGCATTCCAAAGCGAGACCAACGCAAAAAAGATGTTACACAGCAAGACTTGTTACGCCCTGGTTGTTTAGTTTCCACTATGTTGTAACTTGTAGGCACTAGCGTAGTAACTTAAATGAGCCTCCCCTGTCATTTCACGTATTCGGTCGTCGCTGAACAAAAAGGTCGGGAGGTTACTGTATCGTTGGCCATCCTTAACTTTGTGGAACATTCTCCACCCAAGACATTGTCCTCGACATAGCCAATTTTTGTGTTGAATGCCTAAGGGGACGTTACTCCCAACCAACCAACCATCCTGGGGCTAGCACCTAACATGCAGTCTGCGTTATTTGTACAGAAGCTTTTAGGATTTCAACTAACAGAACGTCGTGTGAGTCTCTCGGGATAACTGAGTCTCTTCATAATAGGCGCCCGTTCCAACGTAGTAAGAAGGTAGAGCTTATGTTTTAGTGCTGTCTTTTCTTTGTATGCTTTCGCTACCCGACAATGTCGGTGAAGGTATTGTTTTGGGCTGTCCGTCCGTCCGTTCGTTCGTTAGTCCGGGCAGATCTTGTTACCGCGATGTCTAATGAACTATTTGACAGGCTTGTTAACGAGACCAAGACCGAGACCAAACAGTGCGAGACTGAGACCGAGACCAAAAAACTGTTATGAGACCGAGACCAAAAACTACGAGACCGAGACCAGTCCAGCTAAGTCAATTGCATGTGAAAGTAACACAAATTGGTATGATTTATTTTTTTGTTACACATGCAATAATAAATGCAGAATAATTGACTTGTGAAATATTCATAGTCAAAAGTCATTACAGTCAAGGAACACAAGTTCCTCAATATTCA
>Ga0209363_1001890_pt1 | contig 10545 bp, 8 predicted proteins | sample WorMetexBAHAMAS3_FD_187385 | JGI IMG/M metagenome (GOLD analysis project Ga0209363, IMG submission 187385) | Marine gutless worms symbiont microbial communities from Max Planck institute for Marine Microbiology, Germany - Inanidrilus exumae... | ecosystem: Host-associated > Annelida > Digestive... | reverse complement strand
GCAGAGTTGTTAGAATTAAAACAAAGTAGGTGGCAATGAAGCCTTTTTGTAGTAGAATTAGAAAAAATATTTAGATTTGTATGCAAAATATACAAAATGAAACTTGTCAAACCACCATGTCACAGTTGGCAGTCGGTGACAAGTGCCTTATAGGAAGTTTGCAATCTGAAAATGGCCTCAGTGCATTGCAGACAATGCAGTTGCAGGAATGTTCCATTAGAAACTGGAAAAGAAGCATTAGTTTCATAATGTGATGCACCTGAAATAATGTTCTAACAACCTGCTGGGATTCTGTGTCATAGCACCACGGTATTCCTGTATTCAAATGACATTTAATGACGTTTTTGTTCACTCTTGCCTAATCTGTCTGTACCACCACCACCTGTATGGCTGGACTGGACTCCACATCCTCTTTGTTTTGCCCACCAGTAGGAGAGCAGAATATTGCAATCAGCATGTGTCTGTCTGTCTGCTCACATATCTCAAAAACCACTTATCTAAACTTCAAAAAATATTATCTAAATGTTAACTAACTATGGCCGTGGCTCAGTTCTGCTGTGATGATAATGAACTACGAGTGCATTGTTACAGATTTATTATTGCTATTATTATATTTAATGGAAACAAGATATTAGCTATGACAGTGTTAATTGCTATTGCTAGTAGCACAATAATATTGAAAATTGATAATTTGATTATTCATTGGTGTAATTGCATGTAATGTGTATACTTTGTGAATATTAATATAGTTATACACACTGTGTCCAGACAAAAGTGAGCTCTCTAAAGGTTTTGCTATAATGTGAGTAATACAATACAGTACAATTGCCAATACAATTGCTTGTTGTATAGTTCCCTGAAAACTCGACTACTATAACTCACTGCTATTTAACACTCCAATCTCTACACTACAAAAGCTCCAGCGAGTTCAGAATAACCTTGCTCGTGTTGTTTGTGATGTCAGCAAGTTTCAACGACCACCTGAAGACCGACTGTATGAGTTACCTGGTACACTGGCTACCAATCAGACAATGACTCCATTATAAAATAGCTACCATCACCTACCGGGCACTGCGTCTACAACAACCAGCTTAACATCTCGTCATTACTGGTGAACTACATTCCACCTCGGACCCTTCATTCCACCAGTCAAGGACTGCTCAACACACCTGGTTCACGAACTGTTATTGGCGCCAGACGTTTTTCATCTGCTCCTCCAGTCATTTGGAACAATCTACTGTACAACGTTCGATCTGCTGAAACTATTGGAACCTTTCATACCAGACTGAAGACTCACCTATTTTCCGTCATTGTATCATAGACATATGCTATCCCGCTACTGATTCACTTGTGAAACTAGCTATTATTAACATTACATTACATTTACATTACAAAACTTCACAAAATTAAATGTAATTTTGTACAAGGATAACCATACATATTTCAAATGATTATGTGAAGTTTCTGGAAGTTAGTTAGTTAGTTGGAGTTTAACGTCCCCTTTCAGCACAAATATGGCTATATCAGAGACGAGAAGTTTCTGGAAATTGTCTTAGCATTGCTTACAAATCAAAGTCATATGTAAAACCAAAAATCTGATTGACCAACACAACTGCTGTCATTTTAAACAGTCTCACCATTCACGTCTGATGCTCAAAGTGTCTTCGCCCCATGTGCGCCCGGGAGCAATTCCCCCTCCCCCTTATCCCTTCACTTCCTCATCTTCTACTCTATGCTTTAGTATCTTTTACTTTTCCCTTCTTACTTGCTTCATCTGTTTTCTTACTTTTCCATCCCAATTCTACGAGAATAGTCCCATTTCCATGCAGGATATCGTAGGAGGCGACTAAACCTGGCTTTAGTTTTTTGTGTGTTGCTTTTATGTTAAATGTATTTTTAGTTAAGGATGCATGCGTTCTTGTAGTATTTGATTTATTTTTTGTCTTGCGGTGTGATAGTTGTCTTCCCACTGTTGTAGGCACTAGCATAATAATTTAAATGAGCCTCTCAATCCCTTTCCCTTTTTGGGTGGCTGCTGAACAAAAAGGCGGCCAGGGTTGAGGTTAATATATTGCTGGCCTTCCTTTACTTGGTAGGGATAGCTCTCCACCCCTGACCTTTCGTCTGTGATATATTGGTGCTGAAAATGGATGCTAAACTCCAGCTAACTATCTTAGTGTCCTCCTTCCTATCTGATACACCTACGCAGTCTCTCCAGCCACTAGTTGACAGCTTTGTCAATGATGCTGTGACCAAAGTGGCGCCATTCCTCAATCAGTCGTTCTTTCAGATTGATTGATGTCACGGATCTGGCAATGGTAGACTCACTCTTGCAAAATGCCCCAAACCGTGTAGTCAACCGGATTGAGGTACGGGCTGTTTGGTGGTCAATTCTGTGGACTGATGAAGATGGGTGTCTCAGCATCTGGTGAGCCATAGTGTTGTCCTGTTGAAACGTGACTAACGTCACCAGATATGACGAAAGTGACGTTTGGCGAGCTGAATACAGTAAGCAAGTCATGCGTCGTCCGTCTGTCCACAAAAAGTTTTTTTGATTTCAATGAAATTTATCATGTAGGTAGAGGTCGATGAGTGATGCATGATGGTATACTGTATGACCCGATTCAAGGTCAAGGTCACAAGCCCTTCAAAGTTGGAAATCCGGTCGTTTTCAAAAGCTATCTCCTCCACCATTTACAATGGTAGCTGGAAACTGACGACAGATTCTCAAACTAGGGCACGATATCTAAATTTGATCGGGCCGGATTGTTGACATTTGGCCTAGTTTTTGTGTCACGTCAGTTGCGAAGAGTCGACCGTCAGTCTCCGTATGGGGCTAATTTTTTCTGGACACATTGTATTTAAGTGAATGTTAATATTTTTATATTTTAAAGGTATTTTCACTGTATTATGATGCGGTTATTTTATTGTTATTGTTGCCAACAGAGTTATATGCCATTCACAGTATAGCAACAACCGTGGCAATCAACTGACTGGGCCACTTTTAGTACTTTATCGTCATCGTTAACTGGCACGGGTCGTCACATCAGTTCGTTGTTGCCAGTTCGTAACATCGTTACAGTATGTTCCACTGGTTGTTTCTGAACCATAATCAACTAGTGCCTTGGCATTGGCTAATGCCATTGAGTTGTGGATGCCGTCGTCATGGACTATATCATATCACAATGTTACTGTTTATTATCATTTGTCAATGTAGCACAGCTATGCTATTGTATTTCCGTCCGTCCGTCTGTCACACACTGTCACTACTGTGTGAAAACGACTGAATGAGTCATCATGCTGTCAACAATGCATGGTTGCCTAGGGTCTCTGTAGATTTCTGACACTAAGATTTGGGGAAATTGCGGTAGGATCACCCAATGGGGTGCCAAGTACAGGTGGGTCAAAAATTGGCGATCTTTGACCAGTGTCTCGCTGTTTGTTGGAAATGATACTAGATAAATTGAGTTAAGGTTTTACATCCCACTCGACACAGAATAGGTCATTTCGCGGACATTAAATGATATTAGATAAGGACAGTTACTATACAAGACTAATAGGAAGTTGTAGGTGATCTATCGAATGGTAGGCCCCTACCACTTCCAGTGACCTTGAATGACCCATAAGTATCATAGACCGCCCAGTTATTTAACTTTTGTGTCCTCAAAATGGGTCAAGACAGACTTTATATTTGGTACATAAATTCAACATGGCTCCTAGCCCACAGATGTCAAACCACTCCCTGAGAGCGGCGTGGGTAGTATAGTCAGCAACACGTGGTCTTTTTTAATTTGGGGGCTCCATCCTATCGTTGGAACTGGTGAAGCTTCACACTACTCATTTGGAAAATGGAGCCAGGTAAGTGCCAACATGGTCAAAGTCACGTGACCCATTTTTAAATTTTGAGTACCCTGTCTGTATCAATCAGCACACGATATTTGAAATGCCTAGCTTCACTGATTCCAATTTCTAATAATTTTTGTGCACATGATGAACAGGGAGTTAATCCCAGGCATGTAAGAGGGTTCGACGGTGTTCTCTATAAATTGTGACCGTTTCTGATGCCTTGATTAGCAGCGTCAATGTATCAGCCGCGCTAACGTGAGAGCCAAAGCATATAGATGTGACTAAGTCTCCTGGCTGACGCTGCAGAAGTGTCAATCAGGTAGCCGGGCGCTGAACGGCAGACCAGTGGGGCTGTTGCTGCATAAGTGCCAGTCCAGGCCAGGTGCTAAACGGTGGACTGGTCAGGGCTGTCGCTGAACAAGTGCCAGTCCGGGCTTAGTCAGGCAGTAGGCCACGCCTAGAGGGGGTACGTTTAGAAATACCTGACAAACTGCTGAAGCCTACTTTCCCACCTTCACCCTACATAGCCTCGCACACCACACACACCTATCAACTCCCCTCCTCTCCCTGGGCTGGCGCATTGGACCAATTGAGAAGGTTTCAGCACTGGGTCCAGAGTAGGTTGGAGTCCTGGACCCCTGCCTGCAAAGAACGAACGAACGTGACACTGATTATGCCTTTTAGGGTGTAGTGTGTCATCCCAAGGCTAATACTTGATATATTCTACCCGTGTACAAAATTTGGCAACTCTTGCTACAACCGTTCCGTGGATATGGTTTGACATCCTTAAGCTAGGCCTTGATATAGTCTATTTGCATGCAGAATTTGATGACTAGCTTTAGCTGTTCTAGAGGTATCATTGGGGCCTCAACGATTTAAAATTGGTCACGTGACCGTCCATGCCCGTTTTAAGGATGATTTGTCATTTGTATGCTGGGACTTAATATAGCCTATTTGTGTACAAAATTTGAAGACTCTGCCTTCAGCCGTTCCAAAGATATGGTTGGTGCCCACCAAAATTTAAATGGTTCAGATTCACATGACCTGACCACGGCCCTCATTCATGGTTTGTCATCCATGGGATAGCACTTGCTATGGTTAACCTACCTCCACCAACTACTATGATATGAAAGGTGATACAAAATTTCGAACATGGGGTGGTTTGGAGCAGTTAGGGGTCACTCAAGGTCAGTGAAAATATCACCATTCATTACAGTGCATACAAGTTCCTATTAGCCTTCTACTGTAACTGTGTACTTAACTTGCACCGTTTCTGAGATGTAGCGAGATATTGGTGGAAATAACCGATTTTAACCTACCCCCAACTCTATTTTTGACGCCATCGTTGGGAGTGATTCCATTGGAATTTCGCTGAGGTCTTTGGCACGAGTAAACTAGAGTCGATGAGCTATCATATGTGTTGTTTGCGTGAGCCTAGGTTAAGCCGTCTTAGTAGAACTCTGGCTTGTGATGGAGGGACAGACGGACAGACAAACAATGACAGCGAATACCGCGCTAGCAGAGCATTATGCGGTAAAAAGACATTAATAATATATGTCTGTCGAGTGACGCCAGTATAAGTGACCTTGATTGACCTTGATCATCACTTCTGCTGTTTGAGAACTAAATCTTATGCGTGTAGTTTAGAAAGTGTAACATGTATTAGCCAGGACATCTTAGCACACGAATGAGAAAAACGTGATCTATAACTTTAACTGAGTTTGAAACTGAAGGACTTCTCAAGGTCACAGCAGGCAATCACCTCTGGTATTAAAGTGGTAATATCTCGGAAGTGGCGCAAGATAGCTACATTGTTACTACAGACCACTTACGCATTAAGTCGTGTTATTTGCGATGACCTTATGTGACCTTCAACGTCGTTTGTCTGTGCCAGAGTTTTCAAATGCTATTTTCATACAGCTGTGCAGCAGTTTGGAAGATTTTAACTGACATAGAGCACTGTGCTGACCTCATGCATCTTTGCAGCAGTTGAGCACTGCCGCTCATGCACAATCTGTTTCAAGTAACAGGTTTCTTGTTAGCAGTTGTTGATTGACGTGTGATCTGCATATAAATGTCCATTTATTGTTTTTTGTTTTTATTACTGTATTTGTGATTGTATAACCGTGTTGTGATTTGATTGTCATTTGTTTTTCACCTTTGCCTCAGTTCATTCGCTCGTTGGTTGGTCTGACAACAGGATTGCTAAAAAAGTATCGATGAATTTTGAAAGAGATCGGCCTTGAGTCGAAGGCAATCTGTTAAGTAATCGGGGTGATCTGTGTCCACATCCTCAATATTTTTTCGGTCTTGGCGGGTTTGTCCCAGCTTCTTTCTCTTTCTGCTGTTAGCAGCAGCAAGCTCTGACGTGTTGGCGGACGTCATACTTAACAGCTACCTCCATTTTAACCAGTGAACCGGGGTTAGCCGGTTACCCTTGGTTTTCTGCATCCACTCAGGGACAGATCATGGTCGCTCCGGGCCCCAAGGCAAAACTGTACAACTACAAGACCGCGAATTTTCTCTCTAGAAATTTCGGGGCCCAAAGTGGTCCTAGTCCTATTTTGTAAATTTTTGATTGTACCGGGCGGTCCGAGCCCCTATCGGGGCCGGGGCCCTGAGGCTTCAGCCTCACCAGCCTCATGGATGATCCGGCCCTGCATTCACTTATTTCAGAAAAGAACCTTTCTGAATAAGTGTCGCCCAACCAACAGTGTCAGAGCACTGAACGGAACACAAAACACAGACCCCAATCAGCGGCCTGGCATCAGTCTTTCGTCGTCCATTCACAGGACTCCAGATAGAAGACCTGTTGCTTCCTTTACCCACAGTGGCTAAAGTATACTTATTGGGGCCAGGAACTCTCTTAAAATGTGGGCCCCTGCTTTGTGTTGGGGCCCCAAAGCTACAAGACGGCCCCGGGCAGAGTTACCTTCGACACGGTCTGCTTCTCGCAATCAACGCCAACGCGGCTAAGTTTTATTTATAGCATTTGTGTAGCGAGTTGCCAACCTGTCAAAAAGTTGCCAACCTGATAGATATATCACGACACATCGTGAGAGATTTATCATGTTGACAGCTGCCCGAAAAAATGAAAGAATCGCAACTGGCGAACTAGTTCGCAACTACTAGTTGCAAACTAGTTGGAAATCCGGGTTGCCAACTCTGGTTTCCAACTAGTCTGCATATAGTTCGACTAGTGGAAAGCAGTGTCTTCAATCAGTGGCGTCGCCAGGATTTGGTGCCAGGAGGGGCACATGCAAAAGTTACTGGTTTTTTTACAGGAGTCAACTGTCGACATATAGTCACTGTCAGACTTTGTACAGGTCAAAGTGCACTGAAAAAATTTATGTAAGTTGGGTGGCACGTGCCCCATAGCTGGCGACGCCAATGTCTTCAGTAGGCAAATTAGGTTGGCAATTTCCCTTAATTATTTCTGGAAATGAGAGAACCAGCAAATCAGCTATAATTAACTATCGGTGTATAGAAATCGACAAAATTGCACATCCAGTTTCTGCAGTGATTGAAGCGGCTGGAAATCCACAGGGCCAGCACTCGCCAATATTTAACTATCTGTGATTAAATTTATTTGTTTAGGACGGTTCCGATACTCTGAATGACTAAGCGTAAATTAACTTAGTTTATCCTGCGTCTATATGCTGGATACCGTAGGTTTTGGCACCACGCAGTTTCTGAAGCTTGATTCTAAATTTGCCAGATTGCTGTACTACGGGTTAACGCCTAACGGTAACGACAATTAGATTAACCTTATCACTTTAGCTCTAGATACTTAGGGCCAGTTTTCCACTGCAAATTTATCTTCCGTTAACGTTAATAAGAAATTAACTGCTATTCTTATTCCCATTAACGTTAACGGAAGATTAATGTGCGGTGGAAAAACCGGCTCTTAGAGCTAAATTTTATTGGCGATTATTAATTTACAAAGACGAAACCAGAACTAAATTTCACTCTTTATTCAAGAAACTACTTTACAATAACTACGACGGGAATCTAAGGTGTGTTATCGGCGAGATAAGAAAGCGACCGATTACTCGAATGACAGGTGAATAACGCGAATGGCAGCCGGGAAGGATCATTGAAGTCCGGCTACTAAACGACTAGCACTATCCTCTACAGCGGTCGCTAATACTCAAAGGTGGACGACAACCAACCAACAAAGGCGAATCAATGAATAATGATCGGCCGTTAAAACAATGACCGTAAAATGCCAACGATAAACGTCGCATATCACACGATCGCTGAACAGGGGCGGTTCTAGGAATTTTCATTTGGGTAGGCCAGTCAAAGGGTCAATCAAATTTTGGGTAGGCCAACAGGAGTGGTGTACGTGGGGCAGAATTTCGTTTGGGTAGGCCAGGCACGAGTTTGGGTAGGCCACTGCTTACCCGGCCTAATAGCAAGAACCGCCTCTGTCGCTGAAGGTTTACGTAACAGCGGTCGTGCGAATAAAACGGTGCGATTAACTTCGTCACTTTCAGTTGGCACGGACTCTTACACGAAATCTTACAGGCCGGGATTACCTGACGTTACCGGGTCAGATTAATCTTATTACTGGCCCGCCTACACATGCCATAGGCCTACGATACGATAAGCTGACGATGGCCAGCTTATATAGTCTAGCGCACCGCACAGAAACGAAACAATGAGTAGGAAAAACTAAAAACAAAAACGGAGTAGCTGAGAAGAAACGGTGCTGGTAAAAGTCCGTGAAGGCAGTCCGGGATGAAGAAGACGGGGGTAGGATTTGTAAAACAGGTAGGTTTTAAGATGGGAGTGAAAGAAGAGAGGGAGTTTATGGATGAGCAGAGTGGTGAATCAGAAGAGGAAAGTGATGGGTGAAGGAATAGGTGAGTCGGAAATTGAAAAACTGGTACCAGAATGAGGTTGACGAAGAGATAAAGGGAGTTGATTCCGGAGACATGGTGAAGCATACCGAAGGGAGCGATCGGTAATTTTTAGACAGGATGATGTAGGTGGCCGAGCAAGAGTAATGACGGATGAAGAGCGAGTATATTGTGCATGTGATTGGGTTCTCTCCACTTACAATATACATACAGTATGCAATGCATTAAAGCATACAGTTGTTAAAAGCAACTAATTGGAGACATATAGTTACGACATTGTAAAAGAAATATATCACTGATAGCAGCATGCAGAATAACGTTTTAATACAGTCAGTTAGTAAAGCAATCCAGAATATATTAAGTACCGGTAGTAAACCAGAAGTTGATTGCATCATAAAATAGTCTATGTACAGTGATTGTTAGTGACGCGCGCCAGCAGTAACATGGCATTCATGCAATTCGGGAAAAATATTCAAACTGCATGTCAGTTGCGCAAGGCCGTTTATAGCAAATCTTTTGATAATTAGTGTGTGATGTACTGCTTCTGTATATTGTTCAAAGATTGTTTTGTTCTCGTTTAACATAGTTAAGTTTCTCTCTTTCTTACACCCAAAAAAGTGATAGGCCTACCTCTCTTACAATGTAATGTAATGTACGAGCGGTATCACATTTTGGTCCACCCTGTATGTGCTACCATTTATGGTGAATAAAGATGTATATTTTACCCGCGCAACGCAATGGTAGTGAAATATTTGCTACCATCGCGTCCATGCATCTGACACAAGCCGGTATTGTATCAAAACGGCTCAACGAAGGATCTCACAAACAACGCCGCGCGAATGTGCGATAACCCAGGACTCTACAGGGTAGGACAAAAATGGACTTTTTTAAGAGTTGATAACTGTGTGACGGTTAGGCGTGTGATAGGCCTATGTTAAAGGTTTTCAAATTTTGTCTAGAAAAAAGTATAAAACCTGCATGTCTGTGAATAAAAAATATTCTTTGCCTAATTTGCATAAATGTTCACTGCACCTAAAATTATGCTGAATTTGACAACAACACATGGATTTTACCCAATTTTCACTCAAGCACACAGTGGATGTAACAAAAACGATAATTAGCGCGCGCACATACATACACAGTTAGTCCAGACTAAATTCAACATGGGCGCCCATCGCCTTAATAACCATCATCAGTCTTTTTGGCAGCTGATCGATCGCAGGTTCAAAGCGTCCTGACTTACCTGAGCCATACAATCGATTGGCACGCATTTCAGCTGACGAATTTCTAAAATTTTGTGACGACTGACGATACACCATTAGTTGCAATGATTGCTCCCACATCGAATAATCTACAGTATTTAGGCCCGAGCTATTTGGCAGCCATTTTTTCGGTTCAGTGAACTCCGACACACCGTTCACGCTGCACAGTCGCTTACCTGCGCTTCCGTGTGGTGGCGCTGCGGTAGGGCGTTGGACTTGCGACTGACAGGTCGCGGTTTCCCAACCGGTCCGCTTTCACATAACATAGGTCAACTCACCCTTGCATGGTCGCTAAATCGAGTATCTACTTCGGCTGGGGGTAAAGGCGGGATTCTCACCTCTGCCGGGTGGCAGGTAACACTGTGTGATCCCATATGGCATGTGAGTTTCACGTAGCGGTGAGGCATAAGTTATTGCTAACTGCTATACACTGTTTAAAAATATAATAATAATAATAATAAGAGGCAGGCGCAGCGGCTGAGCTTGCCGCGTCGCGCAAGGAAGAGAAATATCGGGACATCGATGGCCCATACATCTTTGAACCTATAGCCGTTGAGACCCTGGGCATTCAC
>Ga0209363_1001889_pt1 | contig 10545 bp, 8 predicted proteins | sample WorMetexBAHAMAS3_FD_187385 | JGI IMG/M metagenome (GOLD analysis project Ga0209363, IMG submission 187385) | Marine gutless worms symbiont microbial communities from Max Planck institute for Marine Microbiology, Germany - Inanidrilus exumae... | ecosystem: Host-associated > Annelida > Digestive... | reverse complement strand
CTTTACATACTGCGTGTTTTGTCGCCGTGGGCGATGATTGGCTATCGACGCTGGGCGGTCTGTATGTTGTTTTGAATTGTTGAGTGTCGATTGTTGTTTTGTGAAATTTGTTTAATTAATGTGTTGCTAACGGTTCGTCCGTCGCAAACTTAAATATACGTTGCGAATGACGACGATGTATATAAGAGTTGATGAGTTTAGGCATGAGGCTGGGCGTTTTACCAAATGCTTCACCCGTACCAGTTCCTCCATTTTCGACTGGCTGCCAGTCAACTCGTCATATAGTCAACTCGTCACACAGTCACACTCACAGGCAACTCGCCACAAGCTGACACACACGAGCAAATTGACTTGACACTTTCCTCGTAACATTGGCTGACTATAGACCAAAGGAGTATTTTTTATATTTTCAAATGATTATGTTAACAAAGGTGATGGGCAGCCATAACTCCGCAACGATTACAGATCGCCATAAATTCACAACCAAACTGGTACTCTACGGGATGTCTAGTTTCCATTTTTCCTGTTAGAATTAATTCAAAGTCTTTCCCCTTGGCTGTACGTTCCTACAAGAAAGGTGCCTACCCAAATTTTTGGCAACGTCCAATGTTTGATATTGCATATTAAAACCAATCAATACAGCGCAATGCTGCCAGTGCCTGGCTACCCATATGGAGGAAAAGCAGAGTGAATTGGAAACTGAAAATAAGTATCACAGCAGAACGCTGACATCATTCAATCGCAGGCACATGGCACTAGGCATCTTCGCCGCAGCAAACGCTGTGGATTCTGTCCGCCGGGACTACCAGACTTCGGCGACCAGCTGGCGGAGTTGATGACCGACTCTTCAGTAGAATCCGCCGTAACCAGCAACACGTCCTATAGGCTACAGACTTCTTCCGCCACCTTCTGTCGCTTCACAAAACTACGATCTGCGACCCCGTCGACATGACAGACAGCTACCACTCATGCTAGTCATCTTATGGACTGCGAATTTGTTACTTGCATTTTGTACAAACACTCTTATTGGCATTTTTACATTATTTTACATGTGTGTTTTATTGTTTCTTCTGCTCTCTGTATATGGAGGCAGGTGCGTGTTGTCACTGCTTAATAAAGACATGATGATGATGATCGTTGAATGCAGGAACTTCAAGGTGCTGATGTTGGATAGCTGGTACAAATGTAGCACAACTGTCTTCCGTCAGGAGATAGTTTGGTGCCTAGAATGGATGATGCCAGTAGGTGATCATCCACGGCTGGGTCACTGCTTTGAGATCACATTTTGTTGCTGTTGTCCTGGTGACAGAAAGGTTATCTGACTGGATGGGTCCCGGGGTGGTAATGCGCCCTGATTCATTTGCTAGTGATTTTGGTGCTATATAAATTGTGTGTTTGTTTGCTTACTTAACTTACGTTCTTTCCTTACTTCCTTCCTTACTTTCTTCTTTCCTTATACTATCTTCCTTACTTATTTACTTCCTTACTCATTTACTTCCTGACTTATCTATCTACTTCTTCCAGAATAGGCCCGTTCCATTTCCAGGCCAGAGTTCGTAGGAGGCGACCAAACCTGGCTCTAGTTTTTTTGTGTTAATTTTATGTTTTTGTATAGTTTGTTGTGGATGCGTGTTTGCTTTGGTTGTCTTTGATTTAGTTTTTTAGTCTTAAGCCAACAGATTGGCTGGGATGAACGTCTCCGGAATGACCTATTGTATGTCGGGTGGGACATAAAACCTTAACTCTATCAGTCACTTATCTGGCTTGTAAAAATCCAACATCAATTATTCTCCAGGTTTTTCCAGAACGGAATCAGTTGGACAGCTGACTAATGCTGCTGCTGTGCTGCACTTGGAATTGACTATTTTAACGTTTATTGTGATCATGTGTGTAATTAGTGTGTTTAAAAGCTGAGCTGTTTGTGATGCTGAACTATTGTACTTGTGTCTGTTGCAGGTGACGTCGTCACGATGGCCCAGTGTGATGGTGTGTTTAGGTCTATGTATCATGTTTGTGAGACCATCGGATCAGGTTCGTTTTGAATGACTGAATAGCTGTTGTTGTCTGTGCAGTGCACTCTTAAATTAATATTAATAATAATAGTGAAACGACAATTTATAAAGCTCCATAACATGTTCATAAAGTGACTACAAGGGCGCCATACAACATATGCCACTCAAATTAAGTTGATAGAGTCAAGCTACAAAATACGACTGCAGAAACAAATGAGTCTGAAGTTGATTTTTGAAAGTCGGGAGATGGTGCAGTTTGAATGCTGATCTAGAGAGTGTTCCACGCCACGACCAGCGACACAGAATGCATGATTACTGAGGTGAAGTCGATTACGAGGGATGACAAGGTCCCCGCGGGCTGCTGAACGAAGACCCGCGCGAGTAGAAACAGATGTGACAGCACACAAATCTTCTATAACTTGGTGCCATGCCGTTCCGCACCTTATAAACTAATAAACTAAACATAGTTTAAGTGTAAATTTGCTCCCTCGCCCGGAGCCAGTGAAGTCTGTCATACAACAATAGAGTTATGTGGCCTCTTATAACCACACGAGCAGCAGAATTTAATATGCATTGAAGCATGTTAAAATGCTTGCTGCAACCAGCAAAAAGGCCGTGACTGGGACAGTTGTCTTCTGCAGATGACATATTTAGGTTGTCTGTTCACTATACCTTACATAGTGATCTTTAGCTTACTATATTAAGTTCTTTTAAGTGAACTGAGTGACGTGCAACCCAGATTGTTCTGTACCATACAAATTCCACTTTCAGTCACTGTAGTATAGTTTAGTTGATTAGTTTAAGACTGATGCGGACTGTTTCAGAGTAATTGCGGCTTGTTATGTGTGAAGGCGGCTTTGCCAAAGTGAAGCTGGGATATCACAGCCTGACGGGCGACCGAGTGGCCATCAAGATCATGGACAAGAAGGCACTTGGTGAAGACTTGCCGCGAGTTCGTACTGAGATTGCTGCTCTGAAGCAGCTGTCACATCAGCACGTTTGCAAGTTGTATCAGATCTACGAGACAGAACACAAGTTCTACATGGTCCTTGAGGTCCTTCACTGACACTGCACTCTACATTAGCAGACGGTTCTTATTAGGTCGACCCTTCGACAGAGTCGACCTAATAAAGCCGGTCTCAAATGTCCGTCTGTGTGTACGTAGGTACGTACGTCCATACATCCGTCCGTCCGCAAAAAGTTAGTTTGATTTCAATAACATCTGGCCTATATGTAGACGACTGTAGACGTCAACGAATGATACACGACGGTATGCAGTATGACCTGATCCAAGGTCAAGGTCACGATCTCTTGAAAGTTGGAAATCCTTTTATTTTCAAAAGCTATCTACTCTGCCATTTACAATGGTAGCTGGCAACTGACCACTGATTTTTAACTATGGCACAATGTCTAAATTTGATCAGGCCGGATTTGTGATATTTGGCCTAGTTTCTGTCTCGTGACTTTGAAGTTGGCAGAAATGTCAGTTGTGAAGAGTCGACCGTCAGTCCCGTATGCGGCTAATTTTATCTTATGTATAGAATCTCTCTGTGTTTCTTTGTTCCTTATGCACAGCCACAGTTTTGAGCAGATCTGCACAGAATTTGATGTGGCATCCTTATACCCTCCAGATCGTTATGGAGGTAGCGTGCTCCGCTTGAGCCTGCGGGCTTGTGCTGCGAATACTGTCCATACTCCACTGGAAATGACCGGTGAGCTCCGTTGGTAAATTTGACACTAGCAGGCTGAGCACCGCAGGCGCGAGATGTAATGGATTGAGTGCTGTATGCACGAGAACAGCCTGAGTGGGCCGAGTCAGCCAAAGATGAGTTAGCAGTCTGCTGGAGTATGAGATGGTCATAGTTGGCCCCACAAGTTTATGAATATTCATGCAGGTGTTGTCTGGCAGTTTGCCATCAAATAGCCATGGACTGAAATTGTCTGCCGTTGGCAGTGTCAGCTAGTGTTTAGTTTGTTCACAGCTTGTATTCAACGTTCAGTGATCAGTAATTTAATACTAATAGATCATATGATGGTCTTCCGCAGCCATATAGGGAACATTTGGAGAGAGATTTTTTACCTCATCTCACTTGCAACCAGTAGCGTCTGAACATTTACAGTATAGGATAAAGTAGTCAGCAGAGAAGTGTGAAAAATTCTGTTTTACAACAAAGTAGCGGGAAGAAGAATATGCTATGTTAATATGTTAACGTTGTTGCTTGCCGTGTGTGTGTGTGTCTGCTGTTGAGACAAAATGCTTGTTTGCATGACAGTACAATTACGACAGACAGCGTGTCTATAGTGTAACTTGTCGTGAAGTGTATGTGATGGATGTGGTTGCAGTATTGTCCTGGCGGTGAATTGTTTGACTACATCGTCGCCAAAGACCGTCTGAGCGAGGATGAAGCTCGTGACTGTTTCCGACAGATTGTTAGTGCGGTGGCGTATGTTCACGAACAAGGCTATGCACACCGAGACCTCAAGCCGGTCTGTTTATCATCATCATCATCATCCGTCATGGTCACATTGTTTACTTCGCTTGCAGCAGTGGTGGCGAAATATTGTAATGAGCACGTCTGTGTGTGTCTGTCTGTCTGTCCGCGAGCATATCTCCCGAACCACACGCACGATCTTTATCAATTTGTTTTATGCATGTTGCCTATAGCCATAGCTCGATCCTCCGGCGAGGTGACACAATCCCAAGGCGAAGGGGCAATTCTTGGGGTTTTCTTCCCCATCGACAATGCATTGTGTGGGCCATATAGTGGTATGAATTTTGCTACGATGGACCGTTTTTGATTAAATTTACTTATATACTGTAAAATCGAACAGAATTCAATGTCCTATTGTTAAAGGGCATAATTGTGACTGACTATTTAGAAATTACTCACAAACTAAACTAAAACAAGAACGGAGAAATTTGACGATTAGTGATTAGTGGGAAGAATTACTGAAACGCACGAAGCCGATGTCACTGTTACTTTGGTAACGTTGTACGTTGCCGAACAAAAATGTATATTGATGGACATAGGAAAGAGAAGATAATATAGCATTAATGGGACTTAGGTTAAGTAAGTATATAGACTTAACAGTGCGATTGCACACCGAGGGTAAAGTCTGATATCTATGATTGTCCAGTGTTGTTGTTGTTGTTGTCGTTGTTTTATAGCCTGGTGACATGTTTTGTTGCTGTTGCAGGAGAATCTGTTGCTTGACGACGAGCAGAATTTGAAGTTAATTGACTTTGGTCTTTGTGCTCAACCAAAGGTGTTTATGATCTATCTATTCTATCTGTCTGCTGTGTTTAATGTCGAGTGAGTGAAAGAAAGAAAGATGAGTCATTGTCAGGCAGAGAAGGCTGGATGGAAATACTGCATGTTTTGACACGGTGCATGTAAGTTGTGTAGACCACCATGAGAGTAGAGTTGGATGGTTGTGAGTTGTAGTTGTTGGAGCTGACATGTGGAAAGCATTGTGCATGCAAAAGCATGCCATTGTGTGTTTGGAGAGCTCAGTAGACAGTTACCTGTTCAGCTGCATTGTGTCTGTAGGGCGGTATGGATGGTCACCTGTTCACGTGTTGTGGCAGTCCAGCATATGCAGCTCCAGAACTTGTAGCCGGCAAGGAGTACATCGGTGCTGAGGTATGTAGTCAACTCACACCTTGATGAAATGTTACCTGTAGTGTCTTTGTTACCTGCTGTAGTTACAGTGTGTTGTTGTAATGCTGTTGACCAGCAGCAGAGTTTCTAGCTCAAGGCAAATACATGGTACAGTTGTATACAGATTGACATCTCCAGCTTCGACTGCTCAAGACCATTTGTTATCTCTGCTGTTATCCTTCACTTAGTGGTAATTTTATTGCAACTTAACAGTTACTTTCTATGCCAGCATTAACTATCGGTTAACTTTGACTCGGCATTAAACTCTTTTTGTCACATACGTGTTAAACATTTCCGATGAAAATAACTTCTAGTTGTTTTCTGTTCAATTTTGCACTTAGTTGGATCTTCATAGTCAGCATCATGTCTAATAACGGTGCTCCATACGGGTACCGGGCAGGTATGTACCATGATTCATGTGTTGATTTCGACACTGTATGAATTAAACGTTTGTGTTTAGTTAAATTCCTTTCTTCCTTCTTTACTTTCTTTTGTTTTTATGCTTTCTTTCTTACTTATTTACTCCCTGACTTATCCATCTACTCTTCCCAGAATAGACCCCGTTCCGTTTCCAGGCTGGAGGTTGTAGGAGGCGGCCAAAACTGGCTTTAGTTCTTTTGGTATATTTTATGTTGTAATATATTTTGTTATGCTTTTGTTGTGTTTGTTTCGGTTTTTCAGTACTATGCTAAGAGATTGGCTGGGAAGAACGTTTCTGAAATGACCTATTTTGTGTCGGGTGGGACGTAAAACTTTAACTGAATCAATCAGTTGTCAGTGAGTTTAAATAACGTCTGCAGGTTGTTTTTGACAAACATTGTCATTTGCCGTTCTTATGTTCTTATGTGTGTGTACTTGATTGACACTGTTAATGACAGTGGGTCATGTGACACTTCTCAGCCAATAGCAGTGTTCGCAAGTGGATCTGATTCACTAACCTATTAGTATGTATTAGCTAGACGTTGTTGTTGTTATCGTGTGTCGTTGAACAGCAACCTCATCAGCTGCTGCAGCTGTTCAGCCTGTGATCAGCTGATGACGATGATGTCACAAGGCCCCGCTGTTGTGACAAGATACGCACTGACTCTCAGTAGACCAGAACTGTCCAATGACGTGGCAGAGCCGCTGGATTGTGGGGTCATCCATTAGGAAAGCTGACTTCTGCTAATCTTGCCATTGAAGTCTGATGTCTGCCTGTCCAGAATGGCCTGCATCAACAGTCAGTTGCTTGGACGAGAAACGTTTTCTGATCACTAGGGTTAGAATGATACCAAGCTCAGCACCCAATACCCGATACTTTGGCTTCTAACGATACCCAATAGCAATACCGCTACCGGAAGTGACGTCATTCATTCTAATAAAATACCTAAGTACTACTGGCGAATGTAAAGTAGCGTTCTCACTGCAGCCATCGACGGCCGTAGCATGCCTGCAATCGAACGTGTGTGAACGCGGGGGACGTTCTAAAAATTTAGTATGGAAAGTGTGCTACGTACGACCGTCGACCGCTGTAACACACACAGACCTAACTCGCGACGATCGTAAGGCGCGCGTTACGGCCACAGTGAGAATGCTACTTAACCAAGCAGACCCGCGGAGTCGGGCGAAAGTGTCTGGTTACACTGTGGGAATGGAGAGAGCCGCTAAGTGCAAGCGTGTACTCGTCACCTAGCCGCCAGTGTCATTCACTCATTTCCTACGCGGACGGCCGGCGGACCACTCACGCCGCTGATTGATACGCCGGGCTCTGAGTAATTCCCGTTTGGCGGCAGTTTATTTATGACTAAAGCTGTCGGCTGTCGGCTCTCTCTCTCTGTCTGTTTGTCTGTCTGCTCTCTCCGCTGCAACTGCTTGCAACGTTACTTACTGACGTCGATACCAAGGACCAGCGAGTTTGTATGTTAAGAGGTCAGCTAAGTGTGCTGTGTGTCTGTGTGTAGGTGGACGTGTGGAGCATGGGGGTTCTGTTGTATGCACTGTTGTGTGGCTGTTTGCCGTTTGACGACTCGTCCAACAATATGGCTGTCATCTATCGTAAGATCCAGGCCGGTCGTTTCGCGGTGCCTAAGTGGCTGAGTATTGACAGTGTCAACCTGCTTCATGACTGCCTGCAGGTGAACCCTCGACGCCGCGTCACTGTCCGACAGCTCGTCCGACACCCGTGGGTCGTCAAGGGCTTCGGAGTTTCTGTCTCTTGGCACAGCAATTGCCAGGTGACATACAGTTTGTACGCTCCTAGCAAGTAAGTAAATTAAATGTGTACTATATTCTGCGTGTAAGCGGTTACCATGCAGTGTCATGCAAAGGACTAAAACGGAAATGTTTTTAGTTGTCATTTAAATTGTTTACAGCTGTTAGTAACTGGCACACTTACTGTCACTGTAATGTAGTATTTTGCCCGTGTGAAGCAGTGGTATTGGTATTGGAGATCAGCGGCCCTTTCATCACGAGTACGCTGGCTGTGGATGATGCAAGGATGCAGCCAGACCAGTGGTTAGGGTTAGAGATTTGTGTACTTTTCAGTGCTTTGAGAGGATGGACATCCAGTCCATACAATGCCCATTCCACTAATGTCCAGAGGTTCAGTTCTGAAACACTTGGAGGACGTGGACCCGAAGGGAACTGACTGACACTTGTGGAAAAAGAGCCGTTAGATGGAAGTAAAACACGCAGTGACATTTACGTCTGTACATGTGTGTTGTGTTATTTTAGTTTAGCATCATTTGTCAGTGTGTGTTGTGGTTGACAGAGAGACGTGTTGGATGACGACTGTGTGACTGAAATGTCTGTGCACTACGGCCGCTCTCGTCAGGAAGTAAAGGAGCTGCTTGCAGAGTGGCGCTATGACTATATGACCGCCACTTACCTGCTGCTGCTGCAGAAGAAGTGGAAGGGTCGACCAGTGAGGCTGGCAAGGCCGCGCGTGCTCTTGAACAGACAACTGGTCTGTCTGTCTCTACTCTCCTCTCTTGTTATACAGATTGGTACATTGCTGTTACAGTTGGTACACTAAGAATGTCTAGACTGCACTGTGCAAAACGTAACATAGCGGCGTGCTCATTAGCACAGCACGTGCAGTGATTAAGACATTAAATATGCTACGTATCGTATTGTATCAATGGATGACGCTGATGGTGTAGACGTCGGCTGTGCATTGAACTGTGCCGTAGACGACGTTTTGTTGCCAGCATTGTCGACCTACGCACTGCACTGCTGCTGGAGTGGTGTGGTCTGTGCCGCGACTATTAATCATGACGTAGATTTGATGTCATGATTGCTACCATTCAACAGTCACTCGTCCTCATGCAAACGTGACCTCAAAACTCTCGTTTATTAGGTCGACTCTTCGACAGAGTCGACCTAATAAAGCCGATCTCAAATGTCCGTCTGTACGTACATCCGTCCGTCCACAAAACGTTTCTTCGATTTCAATGAAAGTTGCCATGTATGTAGAGGTTGACGAGTGATGCACGACGGTATGTAGTATGACCCAATCCCAGGTCAAGGTCACGAGCCCTTCAAGTCGGAAATCCTTCCGTTTTCAAAAGCTATCTCCGACATTTACAATGGGAGCTGGCAACTGACCACTGACTCTTAAACTAGGGCACAATATTTAAATTAGATCGTGCCGGGTTTTTGATATTTGGCCTAGTTTTTGTGTCAAGTGACTTTGAAGTTGGCACAAACGTCACTTGTGAGGAGTCGACCGTCAGTCCCGTACGGGACTCATTTATTATTATTACTTGCTGTAATTATTATGAGCATTGTGACGACTGTGATGTAACAGCCGTAGTCTGACAACACTGCCGTTGATGTGTCGTTGGAGGACGTGTGGCACACATTGGAAGGTGTACAGTTACTGAGTGTGAGAGTTGTGATGTTGTGATGTATAGCAAGTGCCGTCGCTGGATCTGAGTGAGAACATGTCCTCTGAGCTGGCGTACGCCACGGCCGAGTTGAACGGTACGACGGTGCATGTGCCACGGCCTGAGACGCGACGTAATCGGTCGTGTCGCGTGACGACCCCGCGTGACACACACTCCAGACACCGCAATGTCCGACCGACAGAGAGGTCGAAGGACCGACAAGACTTGAGTGTTGTGGATGACTACGGCAAAGAGAACTTTGTTGTTCCATGTACACCCAAGACTCCACGCCAGAAACAACGTCCAACTCCCCTTGGCTCATCACCAACACGTCATTATCCACGAACACCGTCGTCGCCACCAGCATGTCTCACCACTACACTTCCTACCTCGAGTGAGTACTGCTTGGCTAAGTTGTCCGTTAGGATGGAGTAGTAATGAGTCGAGCTACAGCCGGTCTAGAGATGAGATGGACGGATGGTTGATGAAGGTAGAACGAGATACAGCGAGTGATTGACATCCAGTTGCAGAAACTTGCAGTAGTCTAGTCACTGCTGAGGATCGTCGTCCACGTGTGAGAGTCTGGTGCTCAGGTGGATGGATGATGGTCGTTCTGCTGGTGGCTGCCAGTAGTTTACACAGATGACTTCATTTTTATTGTACGCTGTGTTGACGGTATTGACCAAAAATAAAATGCCGAGGCTCTTCGGTTTTCACGTTTATATTCAATAGTGAAAAAGGTAAAGGCTTCCCATACTTGTTACCGAGCGTTGGACCCGGAGCTGATCCCGGTGTACAGGCAGTCAGCCCACAGGTGACTTAAAACCATCCACCCAGTGGTAGGCTGCCATTACTTTCTGCCAGGCCTGCGGTTACCTTCCCAGCCGAAGAGCATCACCACCCATTGGCCGGTACCAAATTATACTGCTTGGTGACAGAGGCACATGCGTGTGAGCAGCTTGCCCAAGGCTGTTACCTGGAAGCAGACCGGCCGAGATTCGAACC
>Ga0209363_1001888_pt1 | contig 10546 bp, 5 predicted proteins | sample WorMetexBAHAMAS3_FD_187385 | JGI IMG/M metagenome (GOLD analysis project Ga0209363, IMG submission 187385) | Marine gutless worms symbiont microbial communities from Max Planck institute for Marine Microbiology, Germany - Inanidrilus exumae... | ecosystem: Host-associated > Annelida > Digestive... | reverse complement strand
GAAAAACCCGGCGTGGCTTACGTATGCAGCCAGCAGCAATGCTGCTGTCTGTCTGAAGACTGACACAGAATTGTTGTGACTTGCGACCTTTGACATTTTGACCCCAAAATATACGGGTTTTCGGACTCATCACGGAATATTTCCATCTGATGTTCGGTGATCATAGCTGCATCAGTTTTTTTAGATATCGAGGGGAAAAACAGACAAATAGTGTTGAAAACCCTGCCCCCATGACTGCCATTGGCATGAATATCAAGAAAAAACAGACCAGTACAAGGCCATAAATTCACAGCTCATACAGGCAAGAGTCACTTAACAATGGTACATATTGTTGTTGAATTATGCATGATGTCATAGTATTGTTCATTTCATGAACCAGCAACTGAGTACTGAAACTAAATATAGTGTTAGCCAAGATGGGAAACAGAAAGAACTTGCTTTTGGTTGCCTAATTGCTAAGTAACGTACATTTCTGCCAAACATTATAAAAACTGGACAATGCTAGCCAGAGCTATGGTAAAAAATGTTTTAGATGCTTTTTAGGCCAATTTGGGTCAAAAAAGGTATCACTGCAAGCATGTAGTGATGCAAGCTTGTCCAAATAACGTGGTTTCTGTGTAAATGCTGCTTGCTTACCAAGCTAATCTTCTCCACTCAATCATCATGATGTGGGAATCCCCTGTTGGGATTGCAGCAGGGAAAAACCCGGCGTGGCTTACATATGCAGCCAGCAGCAATAGTGCGGTCTGTCCGAAGACTGACATAGCCTTGTTTGGTTACATCAACAATATGACGCTAATCAAATTAAACGGGTAGCAAATAGCAAACTTACGGTTTGTGCGTTTCTGTACAAAGCGCAATTTGCATGCTGTGCGATACGTGGCAAAACGTATAACATCAAAATTCTGAGTACCTGGCAACGAAAACGCAATGACAACATATTGCTGTATGAGCACAAAGACAGCAAGAACAAAAAATCAACTGAAAACTATGCCAAACCAGACAGTAACATGGCAAAAGTTCAGTAAGCAACTGTTTCTTAAAGTACTGAATAAAAAAGGTAAAAAATTTAAATGAATATAAATAAATATACATATTTCGATACAGCAAAGATCGTTATTCGTTACCATGGGAAACTAGAATGCATAGTTTTCCTGATCCTACATTTAGCTATTTTGGCACAATAGCAGCTCATGACAGAGACAAACACAGGGCTATATGTGCTAGCGTAGCATCGAGTGGTAAAAAGCAGTATTTGTCAGACTTGATGCACATAACTTGGTGGTCTATCCTGTAACAGTGGTGACAAAATCGAGGACAGAAGATACCACACCGCTGAAAGAATTAAACCTTGCTGACACTTAAAGACGTCCCTCTACTGTGTTGCCAAATTCTGTAATGGTTCCATTCCATTCTAGTAAACCATACAATCACATGAAACGGCAATCGTGTGAATCTTGCTCGCTAAAAGCTATGTTTATTACCATCATTCTGCCGGCAGAAACTTCACAACAGTAACTGAATGTTTCATTTCTAGAAGGTCAAATGGTTCCAGTTTGCAGCAATCAGCAAAAAATACGAAATTCGCCAAGTACTTCTCTAAGTTTAGCCGTTTTGACACAATACGGGCTGTGTAACAAAACTCGAACAACAACTCACGCATTTCGCTGATCAACTGTCGATTCTGAGAACGACATTGCTCAAGTATTGCCTCCACACTGTCATGTACTAATGCTTCTTCATCACCAGTAGGTATCAGGTGACCTGAACCATATAATACCACAGAAACACATGACCTTTCGTCAGACAAAACAGCACACAACAGGAAAACAACTGTTTCGGTCCATCTGTAAAAAATTAACCCTGAGAATAAGCTACCTGACAGAATATCAATTAATAACAATGTGTGGATTTCAAGAGTTGTGTTTATCTAGAACTCTTGACAAACTGGCACTATATGTCGATAAATGACGGTACACACAAAGTCTTGCAGTGACCACAACTGTTACGTCACCAAGTTACGGAGAGATGAGCTGGAGTGAGCATACAGACGTTCTCTTTTCTTCTTCTTGGCAATAATGCTCTCAACTTCAATCAGGTGAAGACTCCGGAGCATGAGCGAGGGTAGACAAGACAGTTGCAGCGACAATCGGCTCACAGCAAATCAAACAGAAACAGGTGCAAACTCGATGGAACGACAGTGCAGGTGCAGATGTTACGATGTAATAGCTCTACCATAGCGTCGCGCGGTAAAAATCAGACAACCTTTCTGTCGCAGTTCTCTGTTGAGATTTTCAATCACATGAGCAAATTTCGGCTGAGGGCACGTAGTCGCGCAGCGCAACATGCTGAAGAACTAGCAACAAGTGAATCAGATGTCAAGGTTATAGTGTCATTTCAGCCAAACTTCCAAAATATCTATAATTTGACATACTAAAATACTACAACAAACTCATCTGTTTACATGAGCAACTACTTACAAATTACCGCATGATGGCGCTGTAGGCTGTGGCTACATGTGCGGGTCACGGGCATAACTCCGCTCACTCCAAACTACCGGTAATTACACGAAAAACAAGAGAACTCATCAGGTGATGATATAGCGAACGTAAACTTTTTTCGACGATATCGCACACGTACTTCAAAATACCAATAAGAGAACTTACTTCGTTTAACAAATTAGACGATAACTAGGCAAGTACTGCGCATTAAGTCTTGAATTTATAAATCTGCTACAAAATTTGCACCCTGCAGACTGCAGTTATAGGCTATTTATACCGTTGGCGCCGCGCGGTCCCTCTGCAGACGTTTACTACTAGACATAGTAATAGTAAATTGTTGATAGTTATGGCTTTGTCAACGATTTTTACACAAATGCGCCCCGGAAACTATAGCAAATTCGGTAAAATAAGGACTATTTCGCCGTTCAAGGGCATTCAAGGTCGCCAACTTTAGTACCAATCGAAAGCTCATATACGACTTCCTATCAAGACGACAAGCAAGTGCTGCGCATTAAGTTTTGAAATTATGAATCTGCGACAAAATTTCTACCTTGCAGTTATAGAATATTTATACCGGTGCGTCGCGCGGTCCTCTGCAGACGTTTACCACTGCGCCCCGGAAACTACCAACTTCGGTAAACTAACGCAAAATAAAGGCCATTTTGCCGTTCAAGGTCATTCAATGTCACCGATTTTGGTACCAATCGAAAGCTTATATATGACTTCTTATCAAGACGATAGCTAGGCAAGTACGGCACATTAAGTCTTGAATTTATGAATATGCTCAACAAAATTTCCACCTTTCAGCTAAAATATTTATACCGTAGGCGTCGTGCGGTCCCTCTGCCGACGTTTAGTACTAGACATAGTAATCGTAAATTGTCCATAGTTATGGCTTTGTCAACCACGTTTACGCAATGCGCCCCAGAAATTACCAAAATTTGGTAAAATAACGCAAATAAGGGTTATTTCGCTGTTTAAGGTCATACAAGGTCACCGATTTTGATACCGATCGAAAGCTCATATACGACTTCCTATTAGTCGATTAGGCCTAATACCAATCAATACCATGGTTTACCGCCTATCTTGCACCGTTTCTAAGATATGGCCTCTGAATGCTCCAAAATTGCTACATTTGGCCACCAATCTTGCGTTTAATACCCACAACGGAAAGGTTTCCCTGGGACAATCTACGTAACATTTACCGTGGATGTCAAGTCAACGGATGGCCAAGGTACCAAACGGCGTAGAAACATTGCCAAAAATTTTAACCGGCTGAGCAGGGTGCACGAACGTTATAGACGACAGACAGACAACAGACAGACGGACGGGCGATAACGTAAGAGCTTTATAAGCTGCGTGTTACTGGTAACTGACGAGTTACGACTACCATCCAAGAAATTTGGTTACCAGTACATTTCGGAAATTAGTAACTGATACTAAGTTTGTATTATATATTTTTTGCTGAATCTGTGAGTAAACAACAACAACAATCAAAAGTAAACAAAGTTGTTGAATAATTATATTACCCGGATAGTAAAGTATTTTTTGAAAGTAGGATAAAATTGTGACAGGCGTCTTATTGTTATTGTCATGCTTCTTTAGGTTGTTAGAATACGTTTACTGTAGGCCACGAGTGTGCGTTTGCTATTATTGAGGATGATTGTTAGTTTATCACCCGAAAATCATGTAACCTATTAGTTACACAGCGCTAGAACTACACCGACGACTGACTTGCTGTTACCAACCCTGCTACTAGTGCAGCTTTTTTTGTCGACGCCTAATCTCTGAGGTCATTGAACGGATCTCAACCAAACTTGGACACATATTGTTTGTGTAGTGTTTCCGGTTATGGCGGCGTGTTTGTTTATTGTTGACTGAGTTCGCAAATTTGTCAAATATATAATAGTAGTAGTAGTGGTATTTATATATAGTTATATATTGCATGTTAGTTAAGGACTCTTCCACATAAGAGCCATTCTAACAGGCCGGCCTGCCTTAGTATCCCGTACCGGCGAGTCGGCCCGCCGGGCGAAGAGGTGGCACCCATTAGTTTAGTGGATAGGGGTTCTTCTCCTTAACAAAGCAATCCTTTTTACTAACTGTTCTTGTATTAGAATAGAAACATAAGGGCAGTCGAAAACCAATTTCTATTAAAATGTCAGGACAGCGAAGAGGATCACAGAGCCAGAAAAAGGAGGAGAAAGATGAGAAGGAAGAGACAGGAGACAAGTGTGCTGTTTGTTTGAAGATGGTGGCAGATAAGGATTATGGGCTACAGTGTGAAATTTGCAATAGCTGGCATCATATCAAGTGTGTAGATATTAGCATGGAAGTCTATTCAGTTCTGGAAAAAATCAAAAATGTCCATTGGTACTGTGATTTCTGTAATCAGGGCATCACCAAAGTAATTGAAGAATTGGCTTGCCTTAAGTCAAAACATGAGGTATTTGAAAAGCAGATTGATGGAATGAAAGAAGAGATGAAGGAAATGAGGGAAAGCAGATCAAAAATTGAGAAACAACTAGAAGTAATAGAGATGAAGACCCATGCTCTGCAAAAGGAATGTAGCAGTGTTAATGGCAAGCTGAAGGAAATAGACGATGCACTTCAGAATACTCTTGAATCGAAGTTAAGTTCAGAAGTGAAGAAGAATGTTGAGCAGAAGGTTGACAACTTCAGAGAAATCATGGAGCAGCAGTTGAAAGACGAGTTGAGCAAAGAGTTCATGACTCCAATGAATGATCAGCTGGAAAGAAAAATGGACGAGAGCAAGCAAAAATTAGATGAAATCGTACTAGCCAATGCTGAACAAGAAGATATAGAAACAAGAAGGAATAACCTTGTCTTCTACAAGGTCTTAGAGAGCAATCAGCCTCGAGCTGATGATAGATACAAAGAAGATGTAGACTTCTGTGTGAAGTTTCTGCTTGCATTAGAAGCCGGAGTGGAGCCAGAAGATGTTAAAAAAGTGATAAGGCTAGGCAAAAGAAATGACGGTGATGCATTACCGAGACCAATTTTGGTTCAGCTCAGCAGTAGGCAGACTAAAAATATGGTAACAGAATCCCTGTACAAGATTAAGTCATTGGAGGCAAAATTTCAGCGTGTCATTGTCAGTCATGACATGACAAGGAAGCAGAGGGAAAAATGCAAAGAATTAGTAGCAGAGGCAAAGCGTAAGAGTGAGTCGGGGGACTTCATCTACAAGGTCCGGGGACCACCAGGGAATTGGAGGACGATTCAGATAAGGAAAAGGGACTAATAGATGCTGCAGGAATGTCCCACAGAAAAGATAAAAATGTAATTGAAAATAAAATTGAAAATGGTAAAAGTAACAAAAAGACTATTATGCCTCTTCCAAACTATAATAAAAGGGAAATAAATAGTGTTAACGAGGTAAAATCCGCGTACGATAAAATGAAATCTCTTAATGTACTATACACCAATGCAGACAGCTTATTTAACAAGATGACTGAACTAAAAATAACACTGAACTCTATGAATAGTAAACCTCACATAATTGCCATTACAGAGGTAAAACAGAAAAACAAAGATTTGCTCACAGAAAGCGAGTTAAGTATACCTGGATATAACTTATTCTCTGATCTTAGCGAAGGTACACGTGGTATCATTATATATGTAAATAAAGATATTAAAGCTAAACAAGTATTTATTGCAAATGCTGCTAGTGAGTATTTATGTTTAGAAATACCTGTTAAGAATGGCAGTATGTTAATATCTTGTATTTATAGAAGTCCATCAAGTACACATGAAAATAATAATAATATCAGTAAACTAATAAATGATATCTGTTCAAGAAACGCTAAGTTTAAGTTAGTTGTTGGTGATTTTAATTTCGTTGATATTAATTGGTACAAATGGGAAGGGCATACATCTACTAGCATAAATTTTCTGCACAATCTACAAAATAATTTTCTAATCCAACATGTTAAATATCCCACTAGAGCTAGGGGGCAAATGAGCCTTCCCTACTAGACCTGGTAATTACAAATGATGATGTTATAGAAAACATTGAATATTTGAGTCCAATAGGCAAAAGTGATCATAGTGTACTTAATATTAATTGTAATCTACAACCTGAAAAGGAGGAGTATGAGATAAAACTTAACTACAACAAAGGTAATTATGGTGATCTTCGTAAATTTCTAACATGTAACTGGGAAGAAATACTTAACGCGGAAGAAAATAGCATCGATGACATGTGGAATATATTTAAACACAAAATGTTAGAGGGAATAAAAATGTATGTCCCAGAACCTAACAAATACAACATCCTTAAAAAAGATTCGTGGAAATGTCCACTATCCAAAGACGTGAGATTACTAGTTAAAAAGAAACATCGTATGTGGACTAGATATATGGAGACTAGAGATCAAAATTATTTTAATCAGTACAAATATTACAGGAACAAAGTAAGAAATGAAACAAGACATGTACAAAGAATGGAACAATATGAGGTCTCTGCGCAGTGTAAACAAAACCCCAAAAAGTTCTGGAATTATGTTAAAAGTAAAACATCTACAAGATCAGGAATTGGGGATATCGTATTAGAAGACAATGGAGATCATAAAGAATTAACAGAAAATTATGATAAAGCTGAGGCTTTTAATAATTATTTCTCTAGTGTTTTCACTGTTGATTCACAAAGTGTCTTACCGGATGTAACTAATAAAAGTTGCAGTGTATCTATGGAAGAAATTGTTATTAATACTGACACAGTACTAAAAAAGTTAAATTGTATCAATGTAAATAAGTCGGCTGGACCGGATGGTATACACCCTAGAATTCTATGTGAAGTTAAACATCAAATTTCAGATGCATTACGTATAATATTTAATGAGTCAATTATTAAACATAAAATTCCAGATGACTGGAAAACTGCACATGTTACGGTAATCCATAAAAAAGGAAATAAAACTGATGTATCAAACTATCGACCCATAAGCTTAACGTGTGTTGTGTGTAAAATTTTAGAATCTATTGTGCGTGATCACATCATGGAACATTTTAAGGTAAATAAGTTATTTAACAACAATCAATACGGTTTTATAAAAGGGCGATCCACAACTACACAGCTGCTAAAAATACTGGATGATTGGACAGAATATTTAGAAGGAGGAGGACAGGTCGATGTAATATATACTGATTTTGCTAAGGCGTTCGACAAGGTACCACATAAAAAGTTAATCCACAAACTGAAGTCATACAATATAGCTGAGAACATTGTACAATGGATTGTTGCCTTCTTAACAAACAGAAAACAAAAAGTTAAAGTCAATGGTACATTATCTGAATGGCTAGAAGTACTTAGTGGGATGCCACAGGGCACTGTACTAGGTCCTCTGTTGTTTCTAATATATATAAATGATCTGCCAGATGTGTGTGATAGTTATTCTAAAATGTTTTTATTTGCTGATGATGCCAAAATTTACACTTACGTTAATAATACTGGCGACAGCATGAGTCTGCAGCTAAATTTAAATAAATTTTACCGGTGGACAGAGAACTGGAAGTTAGTCCTCAATACTGATAAATGTACAGTATGTAGGTATGGCAGAAATATAAAGATTAAGTCAGACTACTATCTAAACCAGACTAAGCTACAGGAAGTTCAGACAGTTAAAGATCTAGGAGTCACTTTTGAGGAACAGTTAAAATTTAACGATCACTGTCACGATAAAATTAAAAAAGCTTATTCAATGTTGGGATTAATAAAAAGAAATTTTAATTTACTTTGTAGGGATAGCTTTGTAATGTTGTATAAAAGTATGGTGCGGTCACACCTGGAATATGCCAATTCTGTATGGAACCCACATGGAGAAGGATTAATTAAAGAACTGGAACGGGTCCAAATGAGAGCAACTAAATTGGTGTCTGGACTGAGAAAGACATGCTATAAGCAAAGACTTGTTGAACTAAAGCTGCCAACTCTGAAATATAGAAGAATTAGAGGAGACATGATAGAAGTGTATAAACTACTAACAAATAAATATGATGATAATACTGTACATTTAGACAGAAACCTTGATACGAGAACGAGAGGCCATACAAAAAAATTAGTAGTTAAGAGATGTCACTATGACGTACGGAAATACTCTTTCTGTATTAGAGTAATAAGTATCTGGAATAGTCTGCCATGTGAAGTTATATCAGCTCCATCTGTTAATAGTTTTAAGAATAGATTAGACGAATTCTGGGCAGATCAAGGAGTTGTGTACGACTACAAAGCCAATATAACCGGGCATAAAGGTATTCAGTTATAATACTATGTATAATTAACATATTTATGTTTGTCATTATGATGTGGGTATAGAGGCTTTGCCTTCACCCATACTTAACATTACTACTACTACTACTACTACTACTTATTTTACTTTTAAGTTCGAAAGTGACACGTGATAAATGACGTCATACTGTAGTGACGTAGAATGTAACGTAGTAGATAAGAATTGCCGCTAATTTTTTGAGATTTTGACGAGTTCTGCACAATTTATTCAACGTAAATGGGTTTCTTTAATCGTCTTCGCCGGCAGCGGTCTGGTGCTGTCCGATGCTTTATATCGCCGATGAAAGGTTCAGCTGATCACGGTAAGTTGAGGGTTTGGCGTTGTCTTGTGATGTGGCAGTTCAAATTGTAGTTTACCGACGTTGATCGTTTTCTCTGGCATGGATTAATATAGCGTACAATGTAATACAACTAATTAACATTAACATTTGTTTCGGTCCATTGACAAGTTTTGTATTATTTGTCATATCTTTGTGTGCCCCATAGTTAGCCCACGTATACGTATTGGCTTTAAGCTACCAGTTCAGAAATGAATGTAGCTGTACTTGTATGGCTGGCCAATAGTTGTGCAGCTTCAGTTAAGTTAACTGATTGATTAGGTGATTAATGCAAAGAAATTTATTACTGAGCAAAAATAAATTAGCAATTATCTGTTGTATTTTACAATTAGCAGTGTTTTCAGCTTTCATTCTGTTTCACACACGGTTAAAGTGAGTGGACTATAGTCATCTTGGCCGTAATAATTATATACACAGCTCCCTCCCACCGCCATCTAGCGCATCACAAAGATACAATCTGCGAAACCGAACGCATTTATTGCAATTACCTGACCATACCACACACCTGTCAGACAAAAACGTCATCACTCACATGCTGTATAAAAACGCATACTAGGCCTAGATATAGCTCTCTGCTGTTACAGTGTTGTATGTAATCTTCTAGCCAACTTACTTATGCCACAGTTCATGAGACTATTGATGACATTATTTTATGTGACATGTACATTTTCGTTTACATTTCTCTTTTTATGGCATGCGTTCTGTCATGATACAAATAAACGAATATGATGATGATGATGATGGTGTCTACAGAATATCATGAATATTATGTTTGGTTTCATTGCCCCACACCTCTGATTAATATTGAACCAGTGCGTGAATTGCTTGATTCTGTCGGCTTGCTACAATACAAGGTGGTATTGTTTGCTGTGCAGCGCGTCAAAGACCGACCTCTCGTCCGTCCTTGCGTCAGCTGTTTCTGAGTTGTTTCGGTCTGAGAGCGGCCAGCAAGCTCGACGAGTTGGATCGTGATGTCGATGCCAGTTGTCAGCTAACTGCTGGTGGTGCTGGAGCTGCTTTTGACAGCACAGAGCCTGCTCTGTACGGCGACTGGCGTGACATTGACCTGAATAGACTAACTAATCAGCTCCTCAACTTGCCTGAAGGTAAACTGAATTTACCCGCTTGTTAAGGTTTCTGAACACAGTAAACTGCCTTCACCGCTATGATGTTGTTTGTCAAGCATCAGGAAGGGCGTTTGACCTTGAAAACCTCACTCCAGCAAAACCCAAGGATTTTAGAGAGGCTTGTGTTTGATGTGTTGTCAAAAAGCAACAATCTGCTACAGTTCGACTCAGTTTAAGACATGCCATTTTGTATAGAATATCCCAAACGTTGGTTGACAATACTGCAGAAAATTGCACAGAAAGACATAATTAAAACATAATATACTATAT
>Ga0209363_1001887_pt1 | contig 10546 bp, 10 predicted proteins | sample WorMetexBAHAMAS3_FD_187385 | JGI IMG/M metagenome (GOLD analysis project Ga0209363, IMG submission 187385) | Marine gutless worms symbiont microbial communities from Max Planck institute for Marine Microbiology, Germany - Inanidrilus exumae... | ecosystem: Host-associated > Annelida > Digestive... | reverse complement strand
ACCTCATCTGCGCACACACACACACACACACACACACACACACACACACACACACAAACACAATGCATCGCACTGTATTATACATTTTCACAAACATCAAACATCGCACTAGCAACAAACTGTTACATCGTCTTTTATCAAAGTAGCAAAAATATTTGACTATACAATTTGACTGACTAGCAGTAACAAACGCGTTAGCAAATAAAAACATAAAAAAAACTGAAAAATAACATTCATCATACGATAAAACACGCGCACAGCAAAACATAACAATAAAGCCTCTCAGTAGTTTTTTTATCATTTTTTATTATGTTTCGTTCTTACTGTCTTAGCACAACTTCAAACTACTGCATGATCCACAGTTCAAAAAACATTAACAAAATGCACAATATTGTTCTATAAAAGCCTCTGAAGTTACAACCAAATGTTGAGGTAAAAAATATTATTATTTATTACTACTACTATTATTAGCTATTGCAATAGTAGTAGTGGGAGTAGTAGTAGTAGTAGTAGTCAATTTGTTTCATCATAATGAAAACAAACTACCTATATGTTGCTGTGGCTGCAATGCAGAGTCATCAGTCACAGAAGGAGTTCTCGTCTCTGAATTAACCTACAACAGACAAACTGATTTTCAAACAACTGCTACTCCACAGATGACAGTTTTTCCGAGGCATTGGGCACAAACAAAACAGGTAAACAACTGGTCACGGAATTTTGACAAAAGGCCGCATTGCCGTCTTGTGTTGTTCTTTCTGGACCGAGTTTCAGATAGTATGGATAGCGGCACAGCAGTGGAGGCCATATATCTAGATTTTGCAGAGGCCTTTGACAAGGTACCACATGGGAGATTGCTACGTAAATTAGAGAAATATGGTATCAGTGGTCAACTCCTTCAATGGATAAAAGCATGGTTATGTGGCAGGTCACAGAAAGTGTGTTTGGAGGGTACAGTTTCAGACTGGGTCGCAGTAATCAGCGGTGTACTTGGTCCGCTACTGTTCCTGATATACATCAATGATTGAAAGATGGCATTAAAAGCTTTCGGTTAAAATTTGCAGACGATACAACGATTTTTAGAGAAATTAGAACAACTGAAAATACTCAACAGCTGCAGGAAGATTTAGATGCATTGGTTAAATGGTCAAAGGACTGGCAAATGAACTTCAACGTCGAGAAATGTAAAAAATGCACATTGGTAACTGCCACCGCCAGACAGCTGACTACTTCATGGAAGGCCAGAAACTTAAAAAATGTTACAAAGAGAAAGACTTGGGTGTCTTAATTTCCAGTGATTTAAAAGTCGGAGCTCAGTGCAACCAAGCTTTCTTAAAGGCCAACAGAATGCTGGAACTGATTAAACAAACGATTACCAACAAGACGCCTGCTGTTATGTTGAGTCTATATCAGTCCCCAGTGCGACCACATGTGAAATACTGTATATCTGCTTAGTATCCGTACTACATGAAAGATAAAAAGTTACTTGAACACATTCAACACCGGTTCACCAAACTCATTCAAGGATTACAACATCTGCCTTACACCGACCGATTAAACGAATTGAAATTATGGTCTCTTGAAGAACGAAGAAACCAGGCAGATCTAACAGAGTCTTCAAAATGGCCAAGAACATCTCGTCTACACCACTGTCAACCACACGGATACCAAAACTCGCGGACACTCACTCGCTGAAACTCGTTGGATCAGGACACAGTCTCAGCGAGAACTGTTAATGGATTTAAGTCCTGTTTGGAAAAGAAGAGGAAATCAAAGATGGGCCTGTTCATGAACTAGTATGTCTGCTGGGCCTCGAGGCCGCTGTAATGCTACAGCGGCCGGACTGGTGAGTTACTGGTGAGTTACCCTTAATGGCGGCAAATGGATTCGTCTGAACTTGAACCCACCTAACACATCGTTCCTTGGGCTCACGAGTCAGTCCGCAAATGGCACCTCGATAGCTTCGCCTGTTTTTGCACAGTTCACCTTGTGCCACAATCACCGACTTGTCACCTCTCATGGAGGTGAATGGATTTGTCTGACCGTGACCCCACCTAACACGTGCTTCCTTGGGCCCACACGAGTCAGCTTCCAAAATGGCATCTCGATCAGTTCAGCCGTTTTTGCGTACACTGCTGCAAAGCCTCCAAGTGCTTCTCAACTGGGTGCAGTGAACAACTCTCAAAAACTGCCCCTTCCCCTGGGGGATCTACACCCCCATTTGATACATGGTTCATTGAGCCCATCCGAGTCAGTATCCAAATAGCATCTCGATCAGTTCAGCCATTTTTCTAGAGCTCACAAATGTGACCAACAGACAGACCGACCTTCCACGCTACACTGTGTGTAGCAATAGGCTGCTATGACTAGCTATCACTGTGATGCGGCCTAATAATACACACTCATTCACAGCATAATTATTCGACTCGAAGCTAGGCTTCAGCCGAATATTGGATTCACTTTATGGTGCGTTTTGGAGGTGTACACGCGTTCAGCTATAACTCGGCCAAAAGTAAACCAATTTAGATGAAATCAGGAGCGCTCTTGAGTACATTGTAGGAGGCTAACCCTGGCAGATTTCGGGCGCAATCCGCGCAGTAACGACAGCTGGACAGCCAGGCGAAATTTTGTTGTTTTTTTTGTCAGGTAAGCAATGCACAATTTCACCGATCTCCCATCAGCCAAATTTCATGAAATTTGAACACAACATGTCAGTGTCGTGATGAAAACGTTCAGAACAGAATTTTGAAAATTTTACCATAAGGGGTCGTTTTTCCAAAAAAAATGCAAAAATGTCTGAAAATTTTTTAATGTCTTGTGACTTTAGGCCGCCATAACTTAGCAATGATTACAGATCGCCGAAAATTAACTACCAAAATAACCCTCTACGAGATTTCTAGTTTCTATTTTTACAGTTGGAATCAATTCAAAGTCATTCTCCTGGACTGTACACGCCGTACAAGAAACTTCCCCAAATTTTCTGCGACATTCAACATGGGCTGACAATTAGGCAGATAACCCTGACATCACGCAGTTGCAGTAGTGGAGCAGATTCGAGCTGATTTTTTCATCATACCAGTGAATATCGCATATTGCAGGGTTCTATCATGTAAATTCTTTATCAGCACCCTTCAAAGATATAAGAACATCAAAACAACTTCCAGGAACTATATTCCCCGATTATCTACCATTGTGCATAATTCTACTAAAATTTCACTGTCTTTTTGCGCAATTTTGGTACACCGCAAACAAGGGGTTAATATGACATCTTAGCACACTCTTTCAGATGTCACACATCCAGTTTCATAAATTTCAGATAATTCTGAACAAAATGATACCAATTTTGTCTTGTTATACCGCCACGCAGTGTATCTCCATTTTTAGAGCCCTTCTGCAGGGTCATCTGCTCCACTACAGGCAGCCAATCAGCACTGACTATTGAGTCACGTAATACTAGGCCTTTTCGAATGCAGGAAGTAAACAGCTTGTTCACAGATAGCCTAGCGCTTCGAGCCAAATACTGTATTGTGGGCATTCCACACAATACAGCCATCTTGTTCAGACACATGTATTTATGAAAATTAATACCAATTACAACTATACTCTGAAGCAAATTTGTTAAGTAACTTTTATTAATAGACAAAACAAAAAATACGCGTGTTTTGTCACGCAGCATTGTACGTTTTGCCACCTACATGTCTTCAGCTCCCAGACTACAACTGTACGTAAGCTTACTACATTTGCATACGTCTTCGTCACAGGCTGCTGACTCAACCGGCTCATTGCCAAAGTAAAACAAGCTTCATCCACAATTAAATTTGATGTTTTTGTCTATGACAGTCCTCTTGCAACTAATCCCAATACTATTAAGTAAGAAATTGGAACAATCCAGTCAGTAAACAGTAAACACTAGAATATCACCTCATTTACAACGTTAACAAGTGCATATGTGGCGAATTCTTTTTCAACGCACTGCAAAGACTTACAGCAAGCTGGGTGGTCTGTATGTTGAGAGCAGTAGCAGCAGTGCCAAGCAAGGTCACATAGTCAGCAGGAAACCAACCAATTCGCTTTCTCTGACCTTTCGCCTTCAGCACAACAGCTCATCACTTCACTCCACTGCAACCATTACTACAGCTACCAGATACGTCACCGTGTTGACTGATTGACTGAGTTAAGGTTTTACATCCCAAGCGACACAAAACAGGTAATTTCAGATACGTTCTTCCCAGCCAATCTAAGCCAAAACTAACAAGCAAATTTAAGAACTTAGTGTGTGTATCATTGTGCACAACTGTTGTACATGACATGGCACAGAACAGTTCGATTAATTTCCCTCCAAATCTCCAGACATCATCGAGTCCCACCTACAAAACATCACTGAGCACTAAATCTGTAACACAGTCTTGGTTCAATCTCAGGCCACAGCAACATAACTGCTCATGGTTTTCATTTAACTGGACAACTGACTTATTGATTGAGTTAAGGTTTTACGTCCCACCCTACACAAAATGGGTCACTTCGGAGACGTTCTTCTCAGCCAATCTCTCTTGGCCTAGTACCGGAAAACTAAAACAAACACAACAAAGCAAACATGCATCCGTAACAAAATATATTACAACATAAAATGAACCCAAAAACCTAAAGCCAGGTTTGGTCGCCTCCTATGACATCCAGCCTGGAAACAAAGAGGGCCTATTCTGGTTTCGGCACTTCATAAATTTGTCACTTACTTACTTAATTAGACACTTACCCACTGACTTACAGCCACACGGGGTAACTGAACAACTGTAAAGCTTTAGCAACAGCAACACAAAGAGTATTTATCAATGCTGACCTGGAGTTCACCTTCCCACCATCCACTTGAACTCTTCTTGTAGACATGGATCAGTTGACCAGGGCGAATGGTCAACTGCTCAGGCCCAGTGCTTTCATATGCTGACACCACTTGAACTATCTCTGACATCACACGCACATGCATAAATCAACATGGAACACGTGTACTTGTAGTTTATCAAACAAGATATTTAGTCTCATAACTTCACAGCAATTAAAATAATTAGAATAATCTTCACACGTTGTAATAATTTGATTAAAAACTCTGCACGAGGTTTAAAGTCCCAATTTACAGTCTTTCACATTTCATTTGGTGCTCTAGACACAGTTGGTAGCAGCCACCCTTCAAACGTTGCTCCACAAATTCAATCTCCAACTACAACGTCGACCTTTTCAAGTAACAATTATTTTTGGTGTCCGACATGCATACTAGTCTGCCAGTCATAACAGCCACATGCTGCCACTAATACTGAACAATCAGCAGACAACAATTTCCACACCAAGACTCTCTGCTACTCCGTTTCTAGTATCTATCCGTCCAATGCTGTGCTACCGTGGTAAATGCTTTGGCTCTGTGTAAGTCTGTGTGTCTGTCACGAGCTGGAGTTCTATCAAAACGGCTAAAAATGTCATCATGGAACCAACGCTGTATGGTAGCCCAGTGAATTCCTAGTTTCCTGGAACCAAAATCTAGAGGAAATTAGAGGAAATTTCAATGAAATCACCCCCAACGGGGACGCAAAATGCAAGCAGGTAGGCAAGATTGCACTTTTGCAACCATCCACAACCAGCTCAGATGCTTTGTGTCCATCTGCTGGCAGAGCAACATGTTACATGGCAGTGGTCAATGACAGTGTGTTGTCAACAAAGTTTGACTGTAAATAACACTCAACCTTAGTTCACTACAAGACCACAAATCGCATGCCACTCCGTATGTGACAGTTGAACCTCTAATTACAATATGTGTACAGAACTATACAAGCAGCTGAGTAAAATGTGGCTGTTAGAAAAAGAGCTGCTAATCCCGACATGCAATACTTGCTTTAGCAAAATTTCTTGTCATTAGTTGTCCAGCAGTTGACCATGCAGTCCCTCTGCAATAGCTGAGCCTTTTGTTGTTTAACCAGTCCGCTTTTCCAAAGTTACTAAAAGAGAAACAGGAGGCTTTTTACATGATGCTGTCAACAAATACCAGTACATAAACATCAAAGCTCTTCAAACAGCATACTATGTGACTGTGTGACACAATGTGAGCTGTTACATGTTACATCATTTTACCTGGTTTCCTGCTATCAGCTTCACTCTTAACACACTGTCAACACACAAAACCAAATCAGTCATCACTGACGTATACATATTCTATTTATTTCACAGCTTTATCACAGACCATCACGGATCACAGAACAAATCTCATAAGCTATCTATCATGATATACATATAAGCATGTTTTATCCTAATCCAACCGATATTCCTGACAAGCAATCTAGTATAAAACTGTAACACTAGTATTACTACACTGTGGTTCAAGAAAAATGCTCCCTTATTCATATGATTGTAGTCTCTATAAATGTGACCGATTTCTATAGTACTTGGCACACTGTGTACCGAGTTAATTTGCAACATAATAGTTATTGATTTACCCACCTCACCTACGTACTGCTGCTACACTGCCTTGGGAAACATTAATTGTTGTATTGAGTTTAGTACAGTGTGTCAGCACACTGTGTACATCAGACGATCGACCTCCTTCAACATGAAACTCCAAAATTCTTTCCTTCGGACTTCTGGACTCCAAACAGTACCAATCTTAATCCTGCTGACTATCGAATAATAGACGTGATGCAGGATTGTGTGTATCAAACGCTAGTTCGAGACGTGACTGATTTGAGACAGCGATTGATCGACACAATGGTATAGCTTGTCACAGAGCATTGTGGACAATGCTACTAACGAATGGCAGAAAAGACTTTAGGCCTGTGTGAATGAAAAAAGGAAATTTTGAACACTTGCAATAGTAAATGAACTTGAACTCGAACTGGTTGTGCAGACAAATTGGATGTTGTTTTAGACTGTGCAACTGTAATGTGTAACTGGTGGACAGCACTGAAAGTTAACATAATGCATTTCACTTGTTTCCCAAGGTAGTGTAGCAGCAGTACATATGTGAGGTGGATAAATCAATAACTTTTATGTTGTAAATTAACTGAGTACACTATACACCAAATATTACATAATTGGCCAACTTTTGTAGAAACTAGTCAAAGGTGGCTTTTGTTTGAACCACAGTATATACGTGTGGGTGGAGCTGCTAGTAGCTATAGGGCGGAACCAAACAGAAAATGTGCGTCCAAGCAAGAAATGTGTTTTTCTGTAGAGAAATGATAATAGAATGAAATTGGCAACACTACACGGGACAGACGATGCATTACAATGAATGGAACATGCACATTTAATGTTCTATTTTAAAGTTAAAATGTCAACACAAGGGCAAAGCCGGAGTGTTGATATTTTAACTTTGGGACATCAAATTTGCACATACATAAACCACCACACTTCGTCTGTTTTTCGGTATGATCAACTATTGAAATTTTATATTTTTCTTTTGCACATGTCATGGCTGTAGACCTAGTATTAAATTTCCGTCAGCACTGTTGCTCCGTTAGTTAGGTGGCGACAAGAAGCAAATGCAATTATATCAAACTGGATTTACTGTTTATTAAATTCTGCTTCAAAGTGTAAATTAGTTGATAATTACCTTACTTTAGACACTTAGTTAAATCTGATTTGAATCAATGCTTTCTGCTTCCTTCCTTCAGTGATTTGACACTGCTGGCTAGGTGACACAAAGGATATGCGGCCTGTAAAAACCCATGTGTCATTAATACCTAAAGGTTCTTTCCAGGACAAGCGGAGGAAAGACCAAGGCAAAAACAGCCAACAGCATTCACCAGAAAATGGTCGTTAAACGGAGGCCGTTGTACTCACTTCATTGTTATAATTCTTTCAGATTCGGTGACTACAACTTTTGGACTTTTTTTGACAGTGAATGCTTTTGGTAATTTTTCCATATCAATTGCTGTCACAATCAAATATTTCATATATAAGGTTTTTAGATTAGCCATTGTAGTAACGGCACAAAATATGAACAAACCTGAGTGCGGCTGCACTGCGGCCTACTTAGCATAAGTCATTTACAAAAAAATAAAGACATGTTGGTCCACTATACAAAATCTGATTATGACGGACGTCACGTAACTGCATTTCAATCAATCAACGAAGCCTATCATAGTTGTTCAAATGACAAAATAGTGAACATACAGTGCCGCTGTGTTCATTCAACATCGATGAAGACTCAACGTCATTCACAACACCGTTGTCAGCTGACGTTTCCTATAACATTATCATGTACAAGTGAAAAAAAAACTATCAGTAAACTAAATACAATTTCTTGATTAAATTTTTACACAGTTCACAGCCATATTCAAAATTAGCTGTATATCAGCTAAACTTTCTCCTATATAATAGACTACACAAAAACATCAGACATAATAACTTATGTAAATCCTTCACATTGAAAACAACTGATCAACCAAACTTTTATAAACTAGAACGCCCTCACTCGGGGTTATACCGACCATTTCAGCAACATTATGTTATTATCAGTGCTACAAGTACATAACAAATGTCAGTGCACGTGTACACAACTGTTTGTGATGATTAAATAAGCAGCAAAATCCTTAAAACAAGCGACACAAAGCGGCCTGCAACAGTAATAAACATTAGCATAGCATCAAACATGCACTTTGTAAAGTTAGCAATATTCAGTTTTCCCGAAAGATTTTTTTCCTGACACTTCCCTGAGTCAGTCAATTCTCTAACAGCTCCAAATTCCCTGATATTTCCAGGTTTTCCAGTCAAGTGCCATCGCTGTTTATTCAATTAGGCCCGGTTCTACAACATTACAGGAACCAAAGTGGACGTAATGCACAAAATAACACAGGCAGTCATATCGACATGCAGACCCACGCCAGCAGCAGCAGCAGCACACGGCGGCAGGCAGCAGCATGCATCACTAGCAAACGTGCGACCGTGATGGTTTTCATAACCATGGGACCTTGACCTCTGACCTTTTGACCTCTGGGTCAATGCATGCTGAACGACTGCTATAGAGTATATGTGTTCCAAGTTTGGTGTTGATAGCTCTAGCCATTTTCCTTTTAGAGCGTGGACATACAGACAGACAGACAAACAGACAGACGCGACTGAACGCCTTACCCACGCCGGCGGCTGTACAGCCGGCGTGGGCAACAAGAAAAGTTGCACAAAGCGGATGTGTGATGAGTGAACAGCAACAGACCGACTGTAAGTCGACTGGAGCGACGTAGTTAGCAGGAAACATTCCCGATCTGTCACCAATACTTCCTGTCCACCATTCTCCACTCATCTCATCAACCATGATTACATCACCGGCAAAGAACGTCAAGTCACGGACATCAGTTGACTGGTAGGCATACAAGGCCATGTATGCTGGATGTCAACAAACACACAGAGCAGCAGCTGAACTTGAGCATCATTCACCGTAACTGATGAAATGACTTTCTGAAGCTAAGTAGTAAATACAGTGCAGTGAGTGAGTGAGCAGTGATTAACAATTCCACTTCACACATAACACAAGTATATCATAGCAGCCACAAAATGTTGAGTTATTTCTCTTGAGAAGAAAACACTAACAGAAGACGCAGCATTACAGATGACAGTTATAAAGTTTTAAAGTAACAGAATTTCAACTCAAAGTGTGACTTGCTGTGCTCCTGTTGGTGCAATCTGGAGATGATTTTTCTTATAACCCAACCAATTCCCCATGTTTATCACCTTTCACAAATAAATAACCATAAGTTAACAAAAGATTAAATGTCCAAAATTACTTGCTTACACTAATTGAAAAAAGATTTCAATGAAAACTGAAAATCAAAGTAGGTACATCATGCGAGCATGACACTGCCCGATATGTGGCAAGCAACAATACGTCACCGACGACAGTAGAAAACAGCATGATAAAAGGAATATGTAGGTTTGATAAGACAGAAAAAAAAGTGTAAAGTGTGTACACAGAACAGTCGAGCTTGGAACCAGTCAGTTTGGTGATGATAAACAGAAGATTAAAATTGTTTATGCACATTCACAAACACAACAGCCATTCACCACGTGGATCTCTGTTGCCTGTTGCATCTGTAATTATCTTCTTCAATTTCATTTCATTTCTTTTTTCTGGTTTGGACATGAGGAATGTCAAGATGACATTAATGTCAAGATGATATTAATAGGACAAAGAAGACGTGATAGAATCGTGTTGATGAGAATATTAAAAGTTTTGAACTCATCCTGAGAGGACGCACAAACAAACAAGGAAACGAATTCAACAGAGTAACCCAAGTTCACCAGCATGTGTTAAGTTACTTCAAAATGTAACACGGGTTGGGTTTTTTGGAAGCACATTGTAACGAAAACATGTTGTCTCTATATGTAATCCAGTGGCCCACTAGCTGAATGTGACAGACCTGCTGCTGGACGGTTCACTGACGTGGCCGTGACTTCATCAGTGACAGCTGACATGCCATTCGACTCCACACTGGTCCTCTCAGCTGCTGACCTGACGTCACACAAACAGCACAGTACTCACTTTGCACACACACACACACACACACACACACAC
>Ga0209363_1001886_pt1 | contig 10546 bp, 6 predicted proteins | sample WorMetexBAHAMAS3_FD_187385 | JGI IMG/M metagenome (GOLD analysis project Ga0209363, IMG submission 187385) | Marine gutless worms symbiont microbial communities from Max Planck institute for Marine Microbiology, Germany - Inanidrilus exumae... | ecosystem: Host-associated > Annelida > Digestive... | reverse complement strand
GACTTGAGGTGTATGTAAGGAGCAGTTTTACTGTAGTTAATTTATACGACTTGTGGCACGTTAAGTAAAGTAAGTGTTTATTTTAAAATGGCGGTCATGAGACCGAATAGCTCAATAATAAAACAATGGATTGTAGGCCGAGTGTATGACGAGTGGAGGCAACCTGGGGGCAAACCCCAATTCTGGGGGTCACGAACCCCATGCCTCCCGTAGAAACACAACTGCCCATATATTGTTGCCGGCGAGCAGCAGATGCGCTAACCCTAACCCTAACCTTCAGCCCTAAGTAACGTAACCTTACAGAATCTAATCAACTCTTCACTTATCCATATTCATATTCCACCTGTTTTCAATATTTTACGAATATTCACCTATGACTTTTCTAGACAAGGAGTGGTAAATTTGTCGCGGTTAGCCTAATGGCAAGAAAACAGCGGCTTGGGTATAGTTTGTGCGGGTCAAACCGCAAGAAGGTATGGGGGTGAGTAGGGAACATAGAAGTGATCATGTAATGCGTGCGCCTATTGTTACCGACCGAGTAGTGTGGTCTTTCAGTCTGTCAGTCGGTCTGTCATCTAGTCAGTCCTGCAAAAACGACTGAACCGATCGAGATGCCGTTTGCGTCGACGACACTGGTGGGCCCAGGGAATCACGTGTTGCAAATAGCAAGATTTAATGCGCAGTACTTGCCTAGCTGTCGTCTAATTTGCTAAACGAAGTACGGTTCACTTTTTGGTATTTTGAAGTACGTATGCTATGTCGTCGTAAAACGGTTCACGTTCGCTTCGCAGCGTTAGCTAGCGACAGCGGCCTATTGCGACACACAGAGTAGCGTGGTCGGTCTTTGCGTGCCTGTTTGTTTGTCTGTTGGTCACTTTCGTGAGCCTATCAAAATGGCTGAGCCGATCGAGATGCCGCTTGGAGTGCTGACTCGATGTTTTAGATGGGTCCAGACACCCAACGGAAAGGGTCACTTTTGAGGGGTGGCCGTCCATTAGGAACAGTTGTAATAGTGAGGAGTGCAATAAGGATTGTATGCTTACATTCGCGCAATACATCGACGAAAAGCTTTTGCCTCATCAATATACAGGAGTAATTTTCTAGAAGATGTACATTTGCATTTACGAGAAATCAACGATTTAAAACTATGAATGTCGCGAACACGCACAGCAAGATTCCCGTCGCCGCTGCAAACGACTGATTAACGCTTCGGCGTGACGCTTCAACCAATGGGAGCGCATCCCCAAAAATAGCACGCGCAGGCAATAGGGATGCGCGAATCGTTTAATGTTGCAACTGTTTAACCGAGACGTTTTCGTAGGCCAAACGATCGAACGATTCATGAGCGGGAGGGATGCGGCTTTTATCATTATTATTATCATCATCATAATTATGCTGACTATAATGACGCTTAATGTTAGAAAAGTTGTACGGACACTTTACAAAGCCCGGGGTGTTCGGGTTAGGTGCACTTTGTGGGTGTTTGCGTTTTTTTATTGTGCCGAAAGGTGACAGGTGACTTGCTTACTTGCAGCCGGAGCGATGTCTGTACCTAGTTCTCGAATCGCAGAACACGACGGTTGTGTTGATCGCTGACACTAAGGCACGCCGAGATGGATGGCTGCTAGCACTGAGACAGCTTCTCAGCTTCCGCATCTATGACGTCAGATACGCGTATCCTTGACAACCGGCATCACCTTCGTCGTTGTCATCATCATCGTTATTTTAAAAATTTTTCAACGCGCAAAGACTTCTCGAAGTAAGTTAGCACTTAGCTGAACAAATTAAGAGATCTGCACTTAAAGGTCTTGCTGACCTAAGCGCTTAGTAAACTCTAAACGTTCTCTGCACAGTTCGACCTAATGGAAGTACTTGAACAGGCGCATTTGCTTCTCTCCGGCGCAAAGATGGCGACACAAGTGGAATGGGATGATAAACAAATGAGTTCAACCGACTTACATAGGTAACATAGTTTATTTAATGCTCATTTGTCCCGTTTTTTAGCTTGGTGTCCCGGATTTGTCCCGATTTGCCCATCTCTGCAGCCGTATGCTTATACATCAGTGGCCAAAAATTAGCTGTAGTGTATACACGAAAAAATCGTTGGCGGCTGGGGCTGTGTCCCGGACCCCGCTGTGGGAGCTCACGACGCTCCCCAAGACCCTCAAGTCGGACTCCAGACGGCTCGCGTTTGTGGCGCTCGCACCACACGATTCGCTTTTTCGCTGTTCGTACCAGATTGCGGTGCCCAGATATAATCTGGCCCAGATTATGGTCACCTTAAATACGGGACGGGGTCAGGATTTGTGAAACTGGTAAGTTTTAAGCCGTGACTGAAAGAGCGATGAAGTCGTGATTGTTGTACAGTTTTATACTCTGAGTTTCGACTTCTTTAACTAGTCTTGTACAAGTTGGTTGCTGAAGCTGTGTACTCAAGCTGCCGCCGATGCAACTTCGTCGAATGAAGCTGAAGCTACATCTGCAACTAAAATGACGAAGCTACTATCTTTTGGCTGTGAATCGGTGATTAGAGTCGGCCGTAACGTGACGTTCGACCAAGCTGTCGATATCCTCGTCCGTGCAGGTCGTACTCCGGACCGAAACTACGCAAACGAACTTTTCAAGGTTGTTACTTGAACAAACTGGATGCTAACTAGTGACCTGTAGCCGAAATTTCAAAGCAAGTACAACACTAGAAAACATAGGCAGTCGTATCGACATGCAGACGCACACCGGCAACGGCCGCACGTAGCAGAGCAGCATGTAGGTGTGTGGGATACCGGCTATGGGCACTAGCAACCGTGCGACCGGGACGGTTTTTGTAACCGTGTGACCTTGACCTGCGACCTTTTGACCTCTGGGTCAATGCATGCCGAGCGATTGCTATAGAGTATACGTGTACCAAGTTTGGTGTTGATAGCTAAAACCGTTTTCCTGTTAGAGCGCGGACAAACAGACAAACAGACAGACGCGACTGAACGCCGTACCCACGCCGGCGGCTACTCGTATGCCGGCGTGGGTAGGCCTAATAACGCAACAGAACAAAAGAATACTGATGTTGTTGTCCGGCAGTTTATGAGTATTTTAGTTATGTCTTATTCTAATGACTTACATCTGGATACAGTGCGTTATAAGGTTATGTCTGTTGGCAAATTGCATCACTTTTGTCAAAGGACTTTGAAGAACTGTTAGGTACTGCTATTGTTATTAGTAGTCTGTTTCCGTGTGCATGTTTGTGTTTTTGCTGGTTTTTTCTTCGTCTTATATGTCAATGACTTTGGCAGTGAATAAAGGTGCGGAATAAACTAGTGTCGTTATAGTTTAAATTACCTAATCATTACATTCAATTAGGTAACGTTTGAGTAATTTGCTGCTAATTTTGCCGGTTATATTCAGACGTTTGCTTGTGTCGACGGTCTACTTCGCAAGATGTCGATGAGCTTAGACATCCGAGCTCAGAATCACGTGACTTGGGAGCAGTTTCTCGCCTTCTTCTCCTGTGCCGCCAACAGACCTGAGATCAACGAAGTCTACGACCGGTTATTTATTTACCCGTTCACTTTGCTTTTTTTCTGACCATTGCTTGGGCGATCCCAGTTTTTAGGTCGACCCTTCAATAGAGTCGACCTAATAAAGCCGGTCTCAAAGGTCCGTCCGTCTGTAAGTACATGCATGCCGAACCATTGCGTGCGTACGTCCGTCCGTCCACAAAATGTTTGTTCGATTTCAATGAAATTTGGCGTGTAGGTAGAGGTCGATGAGTGATGCATGACAGTATGCAGTATGACCAATCCAAGGTCAAAGTCAAGGTCACGAACCATTCAAAGTTGAAAATCCGGCCATTTTCAACAGCTGTCTTTTCCGCCATTTACAATGGGAGCTGGCAACTGACCCATTTTTAAATTAGCGCACATTATCTAACTTTATCGGGCCGGATATTTGGCCTAGTTTTTGTGTCACGTGACTTGAAGCTGGCAGAAACGTCACTTGCAAAGAGTCGACCGTCAGTCACGTACGGTGCTAATTTATTTACCGCATGGAATTCTATGGAATATTCCACTTGGAATCTCATAGATTTTCCATGGAAAATTTTATACAATTTTATAAATTGCATTTTCCCATTATTGTGATATGATAATAGAATTTTACGTTGATGTCCATCTTGACTGATCGATTCTCCCGTTTGGCAGGGCTCACCCTTATGCCCAACACACACAAACAGACAGACCACGCTACGTGCGACATATGTAGCAGTAGGCCACATCTATGCAATGCATGCGGTACGACCTAAAACGTGCCAATATTATACTAGATAATAATAACAATAATATCATCCTCAACAACAGCAACAATAACATTTATAGAGCGCCGTGGGTCCGAAGATGCAGAGAAGCGACGCATTTATTGATAACTTTATTATAGTGTGTATTTAATCAATGATTGGTGAAAGAATTTTCCGAATCGTTCAGAACTTTCGTGCAAGATTTTAGTGGCAGCTTTGTAACTTAAATTGGTCACAAACAATGACGTTTCCGCGCCACTCTGAACGCCTTCCGCAGCTCTGTTACAAAGTTGTGATCATTCTAGAATGTACACGAGTATTTTATTGCAAGCACGTGCGTTTTTCATGCGGATACTGATAAAACTTGCTTATTTATTTACATATCTAATTTCAGATACGTTGATCGATCGCAGAGCACGATAACAATGTCGTGCAAAAAGTTCCACGATTTCGTCAACGACATACAAAAGGTTTGATGGTTTATACAAGTAGCGGCAGGGGGACTGTTTGTCATGAGTGGGAACGAACTTTTTCAACGGGCAGTGTGTCCTGAGGTATTTTGTCCAGAGGGATTATTGTTGGATACTTTGTCCCGGACTTTGCATCACTGTGGGCCTGTAGGCACTCGCGTACCTGCTTCGGCTGGGGGTAAAGGCGGGAATCTCACCTCTGCCTGGCGGCAGGTAACACTGTGTGATCTCATATGGCATGTGAGTTTACCGTAGCGGTGAGGCTAAGTAGTTGCTAACTGCTATACACTGTTTACTTTGCTGTTTTACTTATATCGTTGAATCTGGACACGAACGTATGACTGCAAAATACGCGTAGTTTAATAATTATAAATTAATGTTCGTTCACTAATTTAAAAAGTGAAGCTTTTGTGAGAGTTTTTGCTGATTATCCACGGCTGTTTTGCAGTGGTTTAGTCGTGCTTTAAGTCCGTAATCAGCAGTAGGGTGCTATCTAAAGATATACCATCACCATCGTCCATCTCCCATCGGCCGTGGCTCGGTCCTTCTCTGACGGCAGTACAATACTTTATGTACTTCCGGTTTTGTGGATGACGTCGTGTTAATGGAGCGAATGGGCCAAATCAAACACAGCGTGTATGTTTTGTCGAGTTCGCCAGGTGGCGGCACCGAGGGCGAAGTATGCCGTCTCCGACTGCGTCTTGTTTAGTCTGCGACGTTTGTAGATGTTGTAAACTTTGCTGTTTTTTTGTGAAAGGAAAGAGTGTTGTTGGACGAAGTTCGAGCCTGGGTCACGAACTTTGAACCCGTTCTGCAATCTCTGAACATGTCCTACATCGGTAATGTTTATGAAATAATATCATAATCACAACGTTTTATTTTCAAATTATGTTTCTTTGCCAGCTTTAGACGCGTGTGTGGCTGTGTCTAGTGATTCAGAGACTGAGTTTGATCGTACAGGTTTCGCTACGTACATTTTGGACGACGATCATTCGATATTTCGTCGTGACTGTCGAACTGTTTACCAGGACATGACTCGACCGATGAGTCACTACTTCATCGCCAGTTCTCACAACACGTCAGTACTCGCCATCTGTCTGCTCGAAATAAAAAACATCTGGGTTGGTTATTTTGCCTACCGATGTAGTGGTGGTCCAGACGAAGCGGTCGGTCTGACGCGCGAGTGTGTGTCTGTGTGTCCGAACAATAAGTTCTGAACTAAATCACCTTTGACCTAGATATTTGGCACGCTGGTTCATTTTGACACCGTCTAGTAATCTAGGTCAAGGTCGAATGTCAAGGTCATAAATTAAAGCTTACAATCACAGGAACAGAATGTTGCTAAATTGGTCGATGCGACCTCACTGTTGACCGTCTTTTAGGTCGGCGATAACCTTGGCAATCGTAGACCGATTTGTGCACTTATAATTCTTTTACTATTGGAACCAGAATTCTCCGTGGAAAAGTCTAGCCCTGTAAGCAAATCAACAGCTCGTCCCAATTACATCACTGAAGTACTTTGAAGGACATAAATCTGAGCTTTTACTGGAATGCAGTCGCAGTATGTATCAGAATATCATGATTCGTTCTTTCTTCAGCTTAGCGCTTTCCCTTTAAACATTGCTGGAGGGCAATAAATCTAACCATTATTCACCGAAAGATGTTTTACTGTTACTAATAATAACTCATTATGGCTTATTTGGTCATTATATATTCGCCTCATTGCAATAATTACCTTCGCAACCTTTGGCAACTGTTTTCGCCGCTGCTGTCTCTGTTTATTCGTTTGTTAGCGGGATAACTAAAATAAATCTATGGGTGAATTTCCACGAATTTTGAGTATTTGGGAGATGAGGACCAGAGGAGAAATAGTTAAATTTTGGACGTAATCTGGAACATATTAAGGATATTTCAATTGTATTTATAGATAGTACAGTAGTCGAATGATCTGAAAAGTAAAAGTAAAATAGGGAAAACCAGTTACAGCGCAGTGCGGGAAGGTATACGTTCTACCGAGTGCTGTCTGATTGCTATTGCTTGAATTGCCGTTCAAGTCTGGCTTTGAAAAATGGCTTTATAAGATGGTAGCAGATGCCTCTGAGAACTCGTTAAACAGGTTCTGTGTAAATTTTTATTTTGATTAGTTGATTTTTTTCGTTTATAAATGTTTTTCGCTGCATAGACGAGTTGGTTACCTGTTAATTGTTTTCGCCTGTAGTTACCTGACGAAAGATCAGTGGCGAAGCAAAAGCAGCGTTGAAATGTACATCAAGGCGTTCAAACGCGGCTGCAAATGTGTCGAACGTAAGTGTGTAGACTAATGTCACGTCTAGTTGAAATTTAACTTAAATTTAAACCAAAACAAGTTTAAGCCGTTGACGTATTTGAAGAAACAGTTTGCCAAACGAAGATTGTGTTGTACGTAGTCGAAACGTTACTGAATTAAACAAGCTGTCGCCCTAACTGGACGTAACACGACTGGCCCGCCGTGGTGTCGGCCGCCCGACCGCCGGCGCGCTCGACGGTCGGCGCGCCCGCCCTCCCGCCTGCCGGCAGTGTTACAGATGACGACGACGACAGACGCCAGCGACCGTTACTAGTCTGGCCCCTTTACACTGTGTGTAGGCGGGCCAGTAATAACATTATAATAGATGACTATTGTATAAAATTTCCTTTGCTGTTAACTGCTGATTTACAGACTCAGTGACTTCAACCTAAATACCGCGAACGTAAACTTATGCCCTGAGAAATTTTACAAGGAAATTGTCTAGCTGGCTTATTTTGATGTCTTTTAGTGGATATATGGGATGGCGCGAATGACGAGCCGGTGATATACCATGGCTACACGCTGACTTCGAAAATACTCGTCAAAGACGTACTGCAGGCAATTCGAGAATACGCCTTTGTCAAGTCACCGTGTGTATTTCTCGGCATTTTACATTATAGCTTTGTATTTTTTGTACGTGTTTTTACCAAACAAAATTATTATACACTGGGTCTCAAAAGTGTGCAGTTGAGGGGATGGCGGGGAAGGTCTGGTACCGTGGGTGGGAGGTCCCCCGGATGCTTTTTTTGGGTTTTACCTAAGAGAAGCATTCCAAGTTAGTTAGTTAGTTGGAGTTTAACTTCCTCATTCAGCACAAATATGGCTACATCAGAGAGAAAAGGTCAGGAGTGGAGAGCTATCCCTACCCCGTGAAGGAAGGTAAGCCACAGTGAAATGATAACAAGACAACAAGAGTCGTTAGACATTGATATGTCACCCGTGGAACATTGTTCGTATTACCCAAGCCGATGTCAATCTCGTTGGTAGGGTTTTACCGCTCGTTGTATTTCCAATTCGGCGCCATATCTAAAAACCGATGCAGCTAGGATCTGCAAATTTGACACCGACGTCGTCCACATTGAGTCCTGGAAACCGTTTATTTTGTGGGTCAAAAGGTTAAAGGTCAAGGTCACGAGTCACAAAACATTGCCGGCGTGGGTCTTTGCTCCCTTGTGAGTGCTGGCTTCTTCAAATTTGGAACGAAAATTTTCAAATTTTAAATGTTTAGTTTTATTTGTGACTGTTGCAGATATCCGGTGATTTTGTCGTTCGAGAATCATTGTTCGGTCGAGCAGCAGAAAATCGTAGCTCAGTACCTCACTAGCATTCTGGGCGGTATCCTTTTATTTTTAGTTACTTAATGGAATGCAGTTGTCTTTATCATCATCGGCAGTCTTTTATCGCTATGAAACAACTCTACAGGTAGTCATACTTCGCCCCGGTATGGGTGCGAAGTATTGCAATCCTCGTGTCTGTCTGTCTGTGCGTCTGTCTGTCTATCTGTCCGCTCGCATTTAAAAAACCGCATGTCTAACTTCATGAAATTTTCTGTACATTGTCATCTGTGGCCGTGGCTCGGTCCTTCTCTGACATCAGTGCATTATGTTATGTACTTCCGGTTTTGTGGATGACGTCATGTTCACATAGTGAGGCATATACAGATAACTAGTCATAACAGTAACAGAGTTTGGCTGTAGGGGAGAAAGTACGTAATGATGTCATAATTTACGTGACGCTGCACTGAAATTTCGACTTTCCCGCAGTTTTACTTTAGTCGAATTGTTCAGTCCGTATTGTCAGGGTGTAAAATAAGTGCGTCCACCATTCTTATTTTACACCGTGGTATTGTTACTTGTTGCGTCGCCCTCAGACGTGCGTGTAAAATATTGCGATGAGCGTGTCTGTATGTCAGTCACTTTGTCTGTTTCCGTATCTTTGAATTGCACACGGGAGCGAAGTCTGATGCAAACCAAGTCTTTACAATTCGTCAAAACTCTAATTTTGTCATCTTATGTTGGCTTGGCTGACTATACTTAGTGTGAAAGTATCAATACCTGGTACCGATCTAGCACGACGCGCCTTCAGTGTCGTGGCTACTTCCACCTGGAACTCTTTGCCTGCTGAACTTCGACTGTTCCACAACACTGCTGCATTCAAACGACACCTAAAGACACATTTTTACCCTCGTCTAGTCACCCCTCACCGCCACCAGCTACTTTGCATCTTCGGGCCCCGGGCCTTCTATAAATGCTATTATGATTAAACTGTCATGGAGTAAAACAGCATTAAAACGCTGAATCAGAACAGTAATTCACTAAAACCAAAAAGCTAGTCTTTTTGTCATCGCTAGGCTGGGCAGAAACCTTGCGACGACCCAGATTTTTCAGGAATGCGCAACCAGATGCATTAATCGATCCCAATGACTCGATGGCGATTGGCTGAAAAATGTGATCCATCGCCAAAGTTCTGTGTATATTTCGTCGACTTCCAAGCACCTGCCGTGTCTGCTGCTGAACCAGCCTCGCGGGCTGCTGCGGCAAGGCATCATTTTGATTCACGTATACATTTTTTTGAGTCTTAACCAGTTCTCCGTCCAGATCTACTCTATACAAAACCGATTCCAAACAACGAAAAGTTCCTACCATCACCAACCGATCTTCAAGGCTTCATCATTGTCAAGGCACGTGACATCGAAATGCAACTCGTTTTTACTTACTTATTTTCTAGGATTTGTCTAGTATATCTATTGTGAATCGCACGAAATTTACACAGTGTTTTAATTAGACAATCGTAGCCAAAAATAGAAATGCTGTTACTGTTAGCAAATAGTTTTAACTAGCGATTAGGGCTGAATTTTGTAGCGAGCCGTTGAGAAACAAAGGAAAGCAGAATGGATCAAACATTAACATCTGTGTGCTATCATTGACCGTTTCTTCTGAACTGCTCGGTTTTTGTTTTTATTTTTTTATTCTTTCGTTTCTGTTGCGCGCTAGATTAAGCTAGCCATATCGTCAGCTTTTGAGCGCACGTTAATCTACCGTATCATATCGTATCTTATTGATAGAATGAACACACAGATATCAAAAATGTTGCAAATAGGCATCCATGTTAAGGTCATTTTGGAGCCGTGCCAAAAATGCCAAAAAGTGCCATTCTCAGGCAATACACCTTTTTTCTAGGCAGTTTCGCATGAATTACTATAGATATACGAGTATAGCTCACACATTGCTGGAACCGTTTTGGTCCATGTATGTGCTTTACTGGCGGTGTCTGAGAGTATATGAGTTAGCATAGATGGTGATGTTAGGCCAAGAAACTGGACTCGGGCGTGGAAGACGAGGACTACGGCGACGACGAGTATCTGGATAACTCCGACGACGCCGACATCGGCGACATACTGACGTTGCCAAGGCAACGGGAAGACCGCGACGGCGATGACGTCAGCGTCACTAGCGATGACGTCATCTC
>Ga0209363_1001885_pt1 | contig 10547 bp, 5 predicted proteins | sample WorMetexBAHAMAS3_FD_187385 | JGI IMG/M metagenome (GOLD analysis project Ga0209363, IMG submission 187385) | Marine gutless worms symbiont microbial communities from Max Planck institute for Marine Microbiology, Germany - Inanidrilus exumae... | ecosystem: Host-associated > Annelida > Digestive... | reverse complement strand
GTGTTTTACAGTGCTCTCGGCGGTCTTTCTGGGCACGGTTTCCTAAAAACTGCCCCTCACTTCCACAGCGTCATTTGATCCCTGTGTGAACGCACGGCGAGTCCAGTCGGTAATACTACAGCACGTCCGTTTCCCCATTCGCAAACCACAGGACTGCCCGAACAGCAGGAACAATTGACGCACTACTTAGTGAGACCGTCGCTACGGTCTCAATTAGTGACCCCATACCGGTCGCTTGCAGTGAGCAATTAGCACATTCCAGGACAGCCAGAACTATCTTGATGCGGAGACATCCACCTGTTTCCAATTAACAACCCTACCCTTGACACCCACCGATATTTGCCACCGCGGTGGCATGGCAAAAAAAACACCGCCACCCACCGAGTTGCAAATTCCTGCCACCGTAACAACACTAAACTTTAGTATATACTATTGTCTAACGTTTAAAAACTAACATCCAGACAATATGCTACATGCCTGCATGTCCTCAGCTACAGAAAACATCTGTAGCGGCCCTAACATAATCTGTGCTAGACCTGTACTGCAATGTTACACATACATCAATTTATACACAGCACAACTGAAGACTTAAGTGCATCGCAGGACTTGTTATTTTATGCTATACAAAATGTGCACTTTATTATACACATTCAGCCATGAACCACGACAAAATACAAGTTGAGCAAGATTATAAAAGAAACTAAAAGACGCCAGCACTCACAAGAGGGCAAAGACCCACGCTGGCACTGTTTTTGTGACTCACAACCTTGACCACAAAATAAATGGGTTTCCAGGACTCATGGTGGAACATTTGTATGTCATGTCTGGTGATCCTAGCTGCATTGGTTTTTCTGATATATCATGATGAAAAACAGACAAACAAATGGCCGTGATAGCCCTACCCCGTCGGCATCATGGATAATAATTAAAACACACAAGACATTGTAAACAGTTGGCAACTAACACGTTGGATGACGCTGATATTATTATTATTAACATGCCTATACAGTATATTCTGTGGTAGATGACAAACAGTACTAGAATTATAACACAGAACATGTGGCCACTGTTCTCCTTACAAGTACTCTATACCACACCGTTAAGCATTATGTATAAAAAAAATAACAATCACATCCATGTGCTGCGTGGTGGCTTATCGGTAGGGCGTTGGACTTTGTGATTTACAGGTCGTGGGTTCAATTCCCGGCTGGTCCTCTTTCACATAGCATAGGTCAACTCAGCCTTGCATCCACCCGGGGTCGCTAAATCTAGTTCCTGCTTCGGCTGGGTATAAAGGCGGGATTTCACCACAGCCAGGCAGGTAACACTGTGTGATCCCATATGGCATGTTAGTGTCTCGTAGGCTCGTAGCAGTGAAAGCTAAGTTGAAGTTGATGCTAACTGCTATACACTGTTTACTTACTTACTTACAATAGTCATGATGTACACTGTTGCTCATGTCACATGCAAGCTGAATGCAGCCACAGCTGCAGTACCTTGATTCAGCCGTAGAGCACAGCTGAAGTAGTCGGTCAATGACTCGTCTGTTTCTATGGAGATGGTTGCCAACGACAACTCCAGCTCAACAGTCTCATAAATGTACAATGCTGGCGTAGGCAGCCTGTCTTCAGTCTGTACATCCAAAGTGATTACTTGGTCTAGCTAGCAAAAGCAGGTGATACTGCTAAACATAGTTAATTGTGTAATGGTAGGTCACCCATACACCTATCACTATAGCATACACGCAATGCACTTAAGGTGACCATAATTTGGGCACCTCAATCCAGGACGAGTGCTGAATGCGCAAATAGTAGGGTGCGAGCGCCACAGGCGCATTGTGGCGCAAGTCGTCAGGGGCCGACTTGGGAGTCTGGGGGAGCATCATGAGCTCTCCCAGTGGGGTCTGGGGCGGAGCAACAACCACCAGCGATTTTTCGTATATGCAGATAAAATCTGAGCTAATTTCTGGCCACCGACGCACAAGCATATTGCTGCAGAGATGGGCATCGGGACACTAAGCCAAAAATGGAACAAATGGGCGTCCCGGCAGAAATATGATTTTTTTCCAGGACATGTCGTTAAAAATCGGGCTGTCTCAGAAAATCCCGGACAGACGGTCACCTTAACTGCACTGCATATGTGTGACTATCATGCACACTGTCACCCTTGTATATTGCTCTCAGCAGACATTTAGCTGATGCAGATGTTTATATAAGGCTTATTCAGTAACACTGATGGAGTGATGGTGTGCATTTGTCTTCTTAGACCATGCTATTGGTGTGCTCTCATTGATTGATTGATTGAGTTAAGATGTCCCACGCAACACAAAATAGGTCATTTTGGAGACGTTCTTCTCAGCCAATCGCTCGACTGAGTACTGAAAAACTAAATCTAACCCAACAAAAGCAAACATGCATCCGCAACAAAATATACTATAACACAAGATAAACAAAAAAACTACAGTCACATTTGGTTGCCTCTTATGACTGCCGGCCTGGAAATGGACAGGCCTATGCTTAAGAAAGTAAATAAGTAAGGAAGTAAGTAAGTGATTTATATATACTGCTGGAATCAATACGAGTCAGGGCCAATTACAGCTCCAGAGCCATACATACATACATACATACATACATGTGATTTTACATCATTACTTGGGTTGGGTAGTAGCCCACCCGCAGTATTTAAAAAGGCCAGCAGTGATGACATGACGTATCATATTGTATCGAATATTGCAATATTCATGGTACACTGTATGGTATCCTCAGATGAATATGATCCTCTCTCTCATTCTTCTCAGCATCATCGTTGGCAATGGGCAAGACTGGGTGGTGGTCGCATTGATCATCACTGGCGATGTAAGCAAAGGGAGTTGCAGGGAAATGGGGTGGGGCAACTAGTGTCACTTTTACACAGACCAGCCAGGCCGCTGAGATTACTGCTGAATAAGCCAACTGCTTAACTCCAAGCTCCTCACATGCCTGCAAAGGTCGCCATAAGGGCCACATCTGTTATTTGACTGGCCACTAATTTACAGTCGGCACACTACACTATAATGCCGCATGTACCACAGCAACTCCAATAATTCAAAAAGTCTACAGTCTTCAGTAACACAAGTGCACAAAGAACTGCACAGTGCACACATGTACACTCACAGAGATGCAACTGTGCTGACGACAACAGATTGTCAAACAACACGTGCACACGCTTGATGATCAACTTGCAATTCAGCAGGCTGAGACCGCTTCATAGGCCTATCCTTTCATTACAGCAACAGTGTAGACCTGGCAATAAAGGGATGCGAGCTTTTCCAGAGATGCTGTGAAATGCAGTGTGTGTACACTGACGTCAGGGCTCACTACATCATTTCCGACAGAGATGGATAGCACCAGGCTGAGGAGAGTGCACTACCACCACCAGAGTGTATTACAACAGTCAAGTCAGCATCAGGGAAGTTTATGGCTGTTGAGCAATTAATTTTTTTAATCGTGTTAATCCGTTAACACAGACTTCTTTTGTGCTGCGTTACAGGTGTATAGGGTAATCCAATTAAAATGAGATGACATCTCAGCATAGAAATTAACCGGCATTAGCAGAAAATATCATCTTAGAATAGTAAAATCAAACAAAATTTATAGTGCTGCAACTGGAAAGTAAATGCTTGTTCATTAAAGGAGTGCAGTCCGATTATCGTGAGGTCTGTATTGAATCTTGCTACTGGTGGACTAATTGGCACTAAAAAGTTAAGTGGCATTAATTTTCTTAATGCATTAGTGAAGTTGCTTAAGTTAATCAGTACAAAATAGCACTGGTGCTGTCAGCTGATACTTGATTACTGGCGGGAAGATGCTGCAATGTTCATAGCAACTTCTAGCATGGACAGGTAGTTTCTGACGTTCCAGCCTGACAGGCGACGCCCACGTTATTGTATCATCTTGCATCGCATCGCGATATTTTATTTAATATCATATCATATTGGATGCATCCCCAAAGTGCCATATCATACCATATCATTAAAGGCCAGATAACTTTCCTGATACTTAAGCCAAACCAACCATGTCAAATCACAGAAAGCAAACACTTACCTCACGGACACAAATATTTTTATGTCGTTTAACTGTACTATACACAAGTTACATTTATGCATAAACATATGACATATTTACCATCAATGAAATATCTCCATTGGAATCCTCAGCATCTGGCGGCTGACTAAGCACAAGGCAGTGATGTAGCTTGCCTTCACACGTCGCCACAACCAGTATCTGAGGCCGTGTGTTCAGACAAAGTATGCTACAAGCCTCCATGCCATAGTTGTCCTCCGCAGCAGGATACATCCGCAGTGGACCAACCATGCGCTGTGCTACAGCTGGACTGCAACATCACACACGCACACATACACACACCACATACATCTGAGGACCAGAACTAGCGATGTTAATTCACAGGAAATCTCATTACTGAGTCTCGATCGGCCAATCCCGGGACTCGATCTAGACTCGATTTGGACAGAGTACATACCGGTACCCATTACAGTGCGTTGCCAAAGTCACGGCCACACTAGCAATTTACCTATCACAATTGGTGGTTCTAAGACACTTTCACTCCGTCATGTATTGACTGCGTAAAATTTTCTGAGTGCATTCAGGGATTGCTGAAATCGCTTCACATCACTAGTGAGAAGTGTAATTTGCTGCCAAAGGTTTGGCTGCATTTATCAGAGTTCAGTGGCATGGATGGGGACCCAGACAATGTACGAGGCATCCACCTCACATGTCTGCCCAATCACAATTCAAGACAGAAACTACACTGCAAGATGCTGCACATCACTTTTAACAGGTCAATTATCTCACCGAGCCCGAATTCCCGCTGTGGCATTTGTAATATCACGGCATATTTGTACACTCAAGTGCACATACTTGTCTCAGTTTTAGGATATGCAAATACACAATTTAAAATAAACATGTGAATGAATACTTTTGTTAAAGATGTTGAATGTTTGTCGTCAACCACGATAATCTCCCAGAGCACTGGATGTACTGTAATCTAACAAGATATATCAGAATTCTCATATGTAAGCATAGTTTAATTATATTTTATCAAATACTTTACTGTTAATTTTGTTTGTTATTTTGATTTTTGTTGTTTTTAGCCTTCAGGCTACCACGCTAATAAATCAGAATCTAAACAAATCTCGGCTGCAATGTTAAGTCTGCATATCACAGTAACAGTGATGTACAAACCTGTGAGTGTCAAGTGATGTTATTAGTCGATAAACTTCACCATTTCCAAGCAGCACATAGACTGGCCACAAGTAACGACTACGTGACGCCGGTACATCCTGTCCCAGGTCAATAGGCTCACCAAAGTCAAATGAAACAGCAGTGTCACCAAGAGCAATTGAATGCCGAGACGGTGATAACAATTTTGTCTCAACATCGACTGATAGTGTGCTGCAGAGTGGAACTGTTGATACAGCCTTGTCACCAGAGACCGATACATCGTAGATTCTATCAACCACAATCCATACATGTTACTCCTGTGTGTCACAAGTACAGTCAAACCTCACTACATTGAAGTCTGAACTACCAGCTAAACATGCTTAATATATCTCGAGTTCGATATAACTGGTTGCATCATCCCTGAATACCAGAAACTTATCTCTAAAATTACATGCCATCACACCCATCATCCACACTGCCAGACAACAAGCTATGCAAAACAGTTATAACTTACAAACGATTGTGAATTAGTATACTGCCAGTCCATGTTAAACGTTAACTGAGTAAAATGTTATGCTAAAGTTAAGAATAACCGTTAAAACGTCATAAAGTTAGTGCCATGTTCAGTACTTCTGTGGTCCTAGTCCTATGCTGTTTGTGCTGTCCAGCAATAGCAGTCTCATTGGCTCACTTTATCTTTCGCTAAAACCAAAGTCTAAAATCTTACTCTTTCCGGTTTAAGACCTAATTAACGCAAAACGTAAAGTGACACTAAACTCTGGTCTGAGACCAAAGTCTAAAACCAAACTTATCGCTTAAACCAAAGTTTAAGACCAAAGTTTGGTCTAAAAACGAACTTAATCTGACCAATCCGGTCTCAAACCAAACCGTCCTAATGTATATAGATAGGCAATTATCACTATCTCTTAGAGTTAACACTTTAGTCTAAAACCATATCACTTTATCTTTCGCTTAATCTAAACCAGGTCTAAAACCAGGTTTTAGACGTTCGGATTAAGCTTTGCTTTACACTAAGGTTTTTACCCGCGTGGCGCAAGCGATGCGCGGGTAATAGCCATAATCGCGTATCTGTGTGTGTCTGTCTGCATGTGTGTCACACGCCGATATTGTATCAAAACGGCTAAACGTAGGATCACGAAAACAACACCACGTGATAACCAGGGACATTAGTTTTCTGATACCAAAATTCGTTGGTGGATGACCCCCTTCCCCTGAAATTTGTGTTCAAAGTAACCCACCACCCTTTCAAACAGCACAATTTCGACCAATATTTGCTCATAGCGCCTTAACCGTGAGAGCTAGCAAAAAAAGTTCAATTAGCACTAATAAGATGTCGACCATGCGCTTTCCAACGAGCCATAGATGAACCGTGTACGTTACCCCTAAGTCCCCCAAAAAGTGGCACAAAACGCGATTTTGCTATTTTTTCCAGCAAATTTCAACATCTGTCGAAAAAAGTCTGCTACAAAGTTTCTTGGTGTGAAAACTTCCAGCAGCAAAGTTGTAGCCACATCATTCCTCTATTTCCTCTATCTAACGGTCCATAGATGGATTGCGGGCGACGTCCCCATCCACCGAAAATTTGTGCTCAAAGTGACCCACCGCTTCAGAAAAAGCAGATTTCGACAGATTTCGCTTAATTGTGCCACATCCGTGAGAGCTAGCAAGAATAGTTCAATTATCGCTAATAAATGGTCGACAACGAGCTTTCGACCAAGCCATACGAGCGTTACCCCTAAGTCCCCCAAAAAGTGGCTCAAAACAAGAAATTTTTTACATCTGGTGTTGCCTTTTATTTCTTCGTTGCAGGTAATCGCAGACTTTTTAAATTTAATATGTGGGTTGAACGTAGGATATCTCAGCCAACAGATGACAAACTGTCCCTGAAATGGGCGTGGCCACATCACGTGACCCATTTTAAATTTTCAGTCTCCCTATGATATCTCCGAAATGGCTTAAGCTATAGACTTCAAATTTGGTGTACATGTTGATCATAGCAAGTCCCAGCCTACGGACGACAAATTGTACCTGAAAGGGGCTTGGTTACTGTCACGTGACCTCTTTAATTTTAGGAAAATAAGCGATAGTGTCGCGATCGTCACCGCGACCAATAGCCTAACTGAGCTGCGAGAAGGCCGCTAGATTACGCCTCGGGCGGCGAGTGCCAGCGGGCGTGCTTTGGCCTTGCTGGCAATAGGACCTCACTAACCTGCTCTTTGCAGATATAACTATTTTCTTAATTATATTAACGCATTTAATTTTTAGGCCTAGATTCTATTTAGTTTTAATAGGTTAGCAGTTTTATTTGCTACACAGACAAGCCGCGTGCGGTCGTACCAATAATTAGTATCGAACTGTTGTATGAGTAAGCAACCGCATTATAACGCAATTTCTTGTCTGCTTTTAATTCATGCACTTGCTGTCTGGACTCTGGACTTTGCTTCTTGAGATGAGTACCTCTTGCTAGCCGTCTTACCGGATAGCCGTCCTTGACGTGGCCCGGTCGGCGCGGTGAATATACTACGTCGTCCACGACCACGCCAACGGAGTCTGCAACTGCGGCAAGTAGGCGCCTTCGACGGTGGAGGTTCGGTGCAGATACCGAGCCGGCAGCGCCGCCTCGGAGCCACTCTGGACGTTGTGGATGCTAGTACTTATGACTTACGAGATTTAGTTGTGCAATAAATGATCGCGTTGAACTGTTAAGTCGACTTTGGACGCTGTAAACGCTAGTAAATTGAGTATTGTTATTTAATAAATGATATCTGCGGTTGCTCGCCTCACCTTGAGTAGTCAATGATTGTTTTAAAATTTTCCTGTTTTTGTCGTGATGCAGCGCGTCGAGCGGGTTTGTCAGTGACAGCTGAGCTACTTGTAGACTTTGTTTTAGCGAAAGATAAAGTGAATCACTGATCTACACATCTGTAGTCTGATCTACACATGACTCAGATTATGTGTAGAAGAAGGCTACATGGAGCATATGCCGTGCACCGTACTCTGGCCTAGCCATTTTCATTAATGTTCACTGTCGCCCTTATTTCGTTACTGAGCAGGAAGACATTAAATGAACAGCAGCAGCAGCCAGCTGGGTGGATGGGTGATACTGCTGCCAGTAAGTTGAAGGCTCTACAGCCTGATACAGTTGGCAGGCATCTAATTTCACCAGCCAACCTTGTATCTGACTACGGATAACTTCTAGTAACTTCAGACACATATGATATAAAAATGTTGTGGACATGCGAAGAAAACAACAGAAATGCTGTGTGCTCAATGTAGGTGAAATTTTGATATATCTGCATTTGATAAATCTCATGTCTTTCCTCATCTTTTATAACAGTGCATGGTTGGAACCAAATTTAAACCTCGCCATAAGCACAAGTTTCAATAATATGTCTGATATGAGGTTGGACTGTACACTAAACCACATAAATTGCTATTGATAATCACACCAATGTTACTGTGTCTAAATAATAAATCTAAGAAAAATTATACTTCGACTTCAACAAAATATAGTAAAAAGAAGAATCCTAATAATGCTAATAACAGCATGTCATCTTAGTCACGATTCTGCAAACCTGCCTCAGCTCTTCATGGTCATGGCACCCAATCAACACTGTCGAAAAGTTTGAGGAAACACAAATCACTAACAGTAACCACATAAAATTATCCACAAGATATCATTCGTTCTCGTCGTTCTCGACCATAATGACTTCTAAAGAAATGTATGCCAAATCCTGCCAGCTCTGTCATGCCTGTATCTGATGTGGTAGATCTTACACCTTAATTGCTAGGTGTTCTAGCACGGTGTGTTCAGTGATGCCAGAGTCAGTGCAGCAAACTCTCATCATATGGTTGCCTGTTTCATGCTAACTACTAGACCAGTACTAAACCACACTCGTACAAAACATCATGTGTGTCAAACAATAATGAATCTGGCCAGTGCATTTTCACTGACTACACCACAGTTCTTGAAAACGCGCCAGTGTACTGTTTACTATAACTCATGTATTTCTTGGTGAATTATTACACTTTCTGTACTAAGGGAAACAGGACTGAACACTCTGGAGAACAGTTACAAAATATACAACTTCAACTTAGCTGTGTCGTCAACTGTGGCATTGTTTCCTGCAGTTCGGGATGACAGTGGCCGACCACATCCTGCAGTGCATTTGATCGAACTGGTTGTACGCATCTTTTGCAGAAAGTCATCCAATGTTTGTATTTTGAATTTTTGTTTGGGAATTCCTTGACGAGTCTGCAGGCAGAATATCTTTTAGATTCCAACAGGGTTTGATCAAAATTTTATCTTCAGAAGTCAACATATTTCATTTCATTGTATTAGTATTATGCAAAAAGTAACTAGATGAAGTGAACAATGCAGAGTAACATTTTATGCAGTGCACATTTTTATGGACCATGTATGACATAAAAACAGCAAAGACCTCACCTTATAACGTTATCAGACGTCAGCAACACAAGATGTGTTGATGTGCTACTGCCTGGATGCCAAGCTGCGTGAAGCAGCACAAAGTCAGCAACAACAAACTCGCGTTCAGCAACAGGAACAGTGCTGCAACATAAAGACTGATAATTAAGTTCTTAATAATGTCCAACAAGACATCGCTGATCTACACCAGCAATTACATCAGCAACACCAGAACATTTGACAGATGAAGGCCCGCGATACACATGCAACATTGATAGCAGACAATGACAGCCATCATGTTGGCCGTCAGTGTTGGCCATCCACAGTGTAGTCTATTTTCCAGAAATCTCATTCCTGTGTCTTCACGGACCAATCTCAGGTCTTAATCGAGTCCAAATCGAGTCTAGATTTAGACCAAGTAGTTCTATGGTGTGCTTGTCATGAGTAATGATTGTGCAACAGACTTTGCACCCACCCAGAACACCACTCACTGCCGCATCCAGTTCAAACCAAACTCAGTGTAAAATCATTTAAAAATAGGGATGAACGGTTATCCGGCCCGGCCATCAGGATCTCGCCGGTTTTCCACTAACCAGTAAAATCTACCTCCAGACGGATTTTATGTGGCACGGCAAGTCGGATTTTCATGAATTACAGTAGCCTGTTTTGCACTAAGTCCAATGTCACTGCACAATTAACAGTTGGTATCAGCCGCGAAAATCTTCCGATGAAGCATGTCGATTGATGTAGACTAGCAGGCCACTGGCAGTGTGCTTCGGCGCCAACTGCAGCTGCCGATCAAGTTCTTCGCTCACCCGCTGCCTGCCTGCCGCCCGCCGATTAATGCCTGTGCTTTATACCTTTGATGCAAGAGATACTGT
>Ga0209363_1001884_pt1 | contig 10548 bp, 10 predicted proteins | sample WorMetexBAHAMAS3_FD_187385 | JGI IMG/M metagenome (GOLD analysis project Ga0209363, IMG submission 187385) | Marine gutless worms symbiont microbial communities from Max Planck institute for Marine Microbiology, Germany - Inanidrilus exumae... | ecosystem: Host-associated > Annelida > Digestive... | reverse complement strand
ATTTAAAGCGGCACTTTATTTCGGTATGTAACCAGCCACGCAGGTCGACTCAGCCTTTCATCCTTTCGAGGTCAATAAATTGAGTAGTAAGCTGTAATCGGATGTTTGCTTCCTCGCACGAGTGGCGACGTCTGGTGAATTCTTACGGGGTGAAGGCCTTGTGCGGTTGATTGGAGCGGTGGTGTGTTTGCTAGCTGCATAACGCGGGTCCAATTGTACGTTAACGCGTGCAATTGAATGGCCGCAGTTTGCGCTGCAGCACCATTGGCTCTTGCCAATCAACTGCCACTTCCGAGATTGTAAAGCGCGCTGGTCCGGTCATCGAGTAAGCTGCGCTATATAAGAAACCGACCTTTACCTTTTTACCTTTAACTGCCGTTTTCACTACAGACTGTATAGTAACGCAATTATCACACTCCGCATGAATTCTTAATTGCATTTAGACATGTTGTGATTATTCGTTTTTCAATTCTAGTGTCTTTTCATCGTTAATTCTTAGGCCGCATCGTAGCAATAGCTAGATGTGGTACAGATGGAATAGCATGATTTGTCATCTGTTGGTCATGTTTGTAAACCCTGAAAAAACGGCTCAACCGATGCAGATGAGGTTTGGGCAGCTGACTCGCATGGGCCCAAGGAACCATGTAGTAGACGGGGGTCGAGACCTCTCCACGGGAAGGAGTAATTTTTGCGGTTGTCCGACCCACTGAAAAGCATTAGGAGTCTCTGCTGTAATAAGGGATAATCCAATCCTCAATAACGGGACGACATGTCAGGCGGCCCTTCGTCAAAATTGTTTGACCACGGTGTACAAGTTTTCTATTGCGTGCGGTAGACTCAGCTAGCTAGCCGTCAGTTGATCTCTCAGCTAACGTTAAATATCAGTGCATCGTATGATATTAGAAAAGTTGCTTAAATTATCAACTTTCAGACGTGAAAGTGCCTCCATAATCTTGCAAATTCGTAATAAGCAGTGCTTTCCATTTAAAATTAGCAGGCGAGCTGAAAATCGATCGCGCAGGGATGTCTAGGCGAGCGATCGATTCCCAGGTGTAAGCGAATAGAGTGCGCACTGGGCCGGCCAGACCAAGGGGCCTGCATTGTTACCTTTTTTAAGCTTAAATCGACGGTTGGATTGTCGCAGTGTGAAGTTGAGGTAAACTCCCGAGCTCTGAACTTCTGAACTCAACTGTCTTTGTGTCCGCGACCTCCAAACGTATACTGTAAGTATTTCTACTATACCTTTGTAAACACCCGATTCAAACACTGCCCTACAAATGGCAGTGCTGATAAAGATGTCGTGTTAGTGTTGCCTATACGCACAGCCATGACTCGTAAGCCACGTTTATTACAAGCAACAATCAATCAATGACCTGAACAACCAGAACACTAGGCGAGTGATAAATTGATCGCATAGGATCCCGATCGATCGACGCGAGCGAGCGATCGCCTCAAATAGAAAACACTGAATAAGCACATAATAACAAAGCGAACGTAACTATTCCTGTTGCAAAATAATTCTGATATTAAAAACAGCTTTAAAAGTAAGCCGATGCAACAATTGACACGTAAGCACGTACACACACAAACACATATAAAGCAAGCACGAACAGTGAATTAACGTTTAAACATAGAATCGTATATATCACGTTCACACTGACGTATTAACCATTGGGCCACGCTCCCCTCCTTTGATCCAACTTCATTTGGTCTAATGGGAGACTTTGACTGGTATTTCTGAAATGTGTACAGCTACTGGCATTTTTGGTAACATTGTCAATGTCCGTTTTTGTAGTCTAAAAATTGTCACTGCCACATGATAAGGCTCTGAATCTCCGGACTTTATGGCGCTATATAAATTAGTTTTTAACTTTAACTTTAACTAATTGGACAGATCTAAGACACAAAATAAGCTGATGGCAAAAGTAAGTAAGTAATGACAGAGTACAAGTTTCAACACACACACACACCTCCAAAGCTGCTTAACTGATTTTGACAAAACTTGAGATTTAGAACCACCTCCGAATACTACATCCTATACAGAATTTGATTATGCTTTGACCACATGGGTGGTCTGAGCAAATGCCAAGTTTGTCTCAGTAAGGTCTCTTTCCTGGTCTTTATTTCTGCTTTCTTCATCTCATGCACATGTCTCACCAGCAGACCAATTATGACGATCTACACTGTGTCCCAAAAAATCTGTCCACCTTTTTATTTTGTGAATCAATTCTCCAAAATTAACCGCCACTGCACGCTCACGCTGTATAAAAGCAACAGTCACTAAAACACTTTCAATTAACTATGCTGCCTCTATAAAATACTTCAGTGACGCGATATATAGTTGGGTTTAGTAACTACCGTTATAATGAACAACTTCCTATCAGTTTGTCTATAACACTGTATAACAAGCAGCTCAGCTATCGCACAGGGACCGAGCGACGTGCTATCTCAGTTGAAATCTTGTCAATTGTTGCACAACTGTATGACAAACCGCACTTGAAAAGACTTGCAGCACAGGAATGACCCTGAAGGTCACTCAAGGCCATCAAAATTGGCGCTATTCAACAGGCCATGTATTACTTTCTATTAGTGGTCAGTAGTAACAACGTTTCTATCTTGCACCATTTCGGAGATACTACCACATTTACAGAGTACGTGACTTCCTGTGACCTTGAGAAGTTACCACCAATACAATTTCCTATTAGTCTTCCATTGCAACTATGTCTCACTGTTTCTGAGATATTATCTGTTAATTTATTGCCAAAATTCAAAGAAGTCACGTTACTTTGAACATATGCCTTTGGCGGTAATGTTCAAAATTTGACGACTCTAGCTTCAGCCATTGCAGAAATATAATTGGGGTTCCCAAAATTTAAAATGGGTCACGTGACCATGACCACTCCCCTTCTGGGCAGTTTTAGCAGTTTGTCATCCGTAGGCTAGGACTTGCCACGGTCACAGTCAACCTACCTACAAATTTGACATCGCTATCTGCACCCGTTACAAAGATATAACAGACGATGTTAAATGTAGAAAATGGGGAGGTTTGGGGTAGTTACGGGTCACTAAAGGTCACTGCAAATGCACCATTCGATAGAGCACATACGAGTCCCTATTAGCCTTTCACAGTAATTACGTCTCTATGTTGCAACACTTATTATATATTGCGAGATACTGATAGAAAATAATTGTTAATTTCAACCAACCCCACCTGTAGTTGGCGCCTCACTGGGGCTGACCACATTTAAATTTCATCAAGATCTTTAGCGTCCGATAAATATTGTCCCGGGGCTATTCTACAGTGTTTTTTGCATCATGATTCATTTTACCATTTAGGTGCAATACCGGCCTGTGATGGACAAACACAGAGGACAGACAAAGGACCACAGAATTATACTGCACTAGCAGAGTGTCATGTGATAAAAATGACATCAAAAACTGGTTAGCATCTGCAAACAATGCCAATCGGCATTCATTTGGAACGTTTTCCTGCGGACTGTCAACAAAACACAAACAACAAAGTAAAAACACAAGTAACAAAGTAAAAACACAACTGATATGAAACACATTGTCAGTACTGAGGCACTGTCAAATGCAGTAACATACATGAACTGATGAACTGCACATTACAAGTTACACAACATGCCCGATGCTCATAGTAACCTTAGCTTAATCATATGCAACTTCTACGTATTTAATTTTTGCACAAAAATGTACACAATATGCAGTGTATAATTCTGCATAAAATGGGTAGCAACTTTTCTGAGGTTCAAAAATCACGAAAAAGCAACATTATAGATTTTAAAATTGCTTCAATAACAATCAGGAGGACCAACGTCAATGATTTTCGGTATAAAAATTGCGACGAATCTTCACTTCATTGAAGTTATTCTTTATGAAACACAACAAAAATAGAGATGCAATAACGGTACCCACTGCAAAATATAAAAGTACTACTTCTGCTTTTCTTTAAAGGACCCATTTTGCCAGATTTACTCAAGGTGACAATGACATTCCAAAAAGAGATCATAAACATGTTTTCACTGTCTGTCAACAAATCAACAGTGTAAGACTGCTGAAGGAAAATACTAGTGCGAAACATCAAAACAAATTACAAACATATGTACAAAACTTAATAATATACAATGACTATAGATAAAAAAATTAGCCCCGTACGGGACTGACGGTCGACTCCTACTTACTGCCAACTTCAAAGTCATGTGACACAAAAACTAGGACAGAAATCAAAAATCAGCCCAGATACGCTTTAGGTATTGTGCCTAATTTAAGAATCTGTGGTCATTTGCCAGCCCCCAGTATAAATGGGGAGGAGATAGCCTTTGAAAATGGCCAAATTTCCGACTTTCAAGGGCTTATGACCTTGACCTTGACTCGGAGGAGTCGAGCTAATAACTTCACATTATGAAACACAAAAGTAAAAACTTAGTATCCGAGATGCAAGTGCAGCAAGGTTCATGGAATGGTGTTCATAGTCTTGGTTATAAAACCTCACTGCATTTAGTTTACTGAGATATGGGCCGTTCATGACATCACTCGTTCTTTTTCTTTTATTATGCAACGGGACGACTTCAAACAGATTCACTCCACTCTGCGTAAATGGTTCTTACTCAGTGCAAAGCCTGGCAATATGAAAAACTGATCTCAAGACGTTGCTTAGAACCAGAATGCAACAGCTTGGAGTGGAGTGAGAGCAAGAAATTCGTGCAACATCCCTGATGGCAATGCAGAAGTTTCTGAAAGAAGAATTTCACACAACATCTCGCAGGAAAAAAAACAAATCCACAAGTTTCCGACAGACAGAACCATTTCACGCAACATCTCTGAGGCGGATCTGTCTCTCTCCTTCATACCGAAGTATCCTGTAGGCCTTGTTCAGCAGGACCACGCCCACCTGGCGCTGGCGTCTGGCTGGCCATGAACTGGCAGGGCCGTAGTACTGGCCGCGGCACTGGTTTGACAGGCGACCAAGACCTGACGAGCAACACACGCAACCACCGACATCGCCATTTCAACGATCATGATCCGCGTAGTGGTTCTGTGTACTAGCCCTGGGAGAAGAGGGGAACTGGTAGGTGTGTGCTGGTGTGTGTGACGTGTAGGGTGAAGGAGGGATAAGTAGGAAGTGAGCAGCTTGTCCTGTATTTACAGTGCGCCTCCTCTAGACGTGGCCTACCATATGGCTAAGCCCTGACTGGTGCTGTGTGCTGCACCAGCCAGTGGCCTGTCAGCTTAAGCCATGCTGGTGTGGCCAACAACCTTGATGCTAGGGTTAGGACGATAGTGACTATCAGACTATCGCTTCGGCCGATTGTTGCACTATCAGATGACTATCGGTCCTGATAGTTTTTCACCGATTGTTGTACCGATAGTACTAGGAACTGTTACTGAGAATGAACCGACATTCTGAAGTAGTTTCGACGGCTATGCTTCTATTTTCTGAATTATTGAACTGTGACAGCATGCTAGCCTAAATATAACCAACTTCTGATTTAAGCAGATCATTTAATGAGTTATTTTTTACTAATATTAAATTAATATTAGTTATCGTCCGATGCGATTGCGATCCGATACTCTTAAAGCAAATCTTTGTCGGGCACAGCAGCGCGATCTCAAAACTATCGCTCCGCTATCGCATCGGCCGATAGTTTTGACCGATACTATCGACTATCGGACGCGTTTTTTGCACTATCGTCCTAACCCTACTTGACGCTGCCAATCAAGGTGTCAGCAATGGTCTCAGATTATAGAGGACACCGTCAAACCCTCTTTTTCCTGACCGAGATTATCTCCCTATTCAGCATTTGAAATAATTCTTTAGTGGAAGATGGATGCAACTAAGCTGAACTTTGAACCCGGCTCCTAAGGCACATCATGCTCCACTGCACACAGCGCCCAAGTGCGTTGACCACTGAGGTACATGGGCACGTTAGCAACTACATCAAAACAAGCCAAAAAACCACAAGCGGCAGCACATTAAAACAGGGTCTCAAACTAGTACAAGTGGGCGGGAAACTGTGGAACTGGCAACCCCACATTAAGTGTCAGTAATAAGTGTTGTGTTTTGAGACTCACCAAGAGCATCTATCATGCAGGCTTCTCTGGTGAACGCCTCAGACGCTATCACGTTCTGAAACACGTGAAGAGACACAACACCGAGACCTGCTCGCCAGATGTCCATGATCTGCATCACTTTGTTACTTGCCTGCAACACAGTCATGCAAACGTGATGATGTCATTACAAATCAATGCCCAGTGTGTCTGATGTGTGACATGCATACCAAGTCGGTATGCCACAATTCAGACACACTGGATGCCAGCAGACTGACAAAAACTGAATAGACCACTAGAGAACTGGAAAAGCATCATTCCATATGGTACTATATGCTTCTATATGACCAGATGACTTTTTGCACATCATCACAGGTAAAGCTTCTTTGAGGCTGTGCAGTGCATGTTTTACATGCTGGATAGCCTTTCCAACAGCCAACCAAAACTGTTGAAGTGCCAATAGCTCAAACAAATGGCAGAACTTGATAGTTACAATTCCGCACACACAAAACAACCATTTTACGGTCACTTAAACCTAAAACAAGTGGAACAAAATTTATGCAATTGAACTTCATGCAATACCAAGCCTTGTAACATTGACAGAAACTGTAACAAAGAGAACAAGAAAACTTGACACAAACCTTGCGTTTGACAGTTTGTCGGAAGTATTTCACAGCCTCTTTGAAGTGCTCATAAGGACGTGAACGTTTGCCTTTCCCAACGTAGAAGACGGCGTGAACAAACACCTCAAACCCTACTTCAATACCTGTAGCAGAATAAACAACAAATTGATTGATTGGTTAAGGTTTTACTCCCCATTCAACATAGACTAGCTCATTTTGAAGACGTTCGTTTGTTATTGCGTGCACAGGTCCAGCCTACTCTGGAACTCAGTGCTGAGATCATGTAGTGGTCCAGTGCACTAGCCTAGGGACAGCAGGGAAATGGTAGGTGTGTGCTAGTGTATGCACAACGTGTAGGGTAGAGGAGGGATTCGTAGGAAGTGAACAGGTTGCCGGGTCCCCCTCTAGATGTGGCCTACCGTATGGCTTAGCCCTGACTCTGTGTGCTGCACGAGCCAGTGGCCAGCCATATCTTTCTGCTGGTGTGGCTAACAACCTTGAAGCTGCTACTCAAGGTGTCAGCAACGGTCACTGATTACAGAGGCCACCATCAAACCCTCTTTTTCCTGCCCGAGCTTATCTCCCTGTTCATCGTGTGTGTAGGAATTATTAGAAATAATTCTCTAGTAGAAAGTGGATGTGCCCCAGACTGAGCTTTGAACCCGGCTCCTGAGGAGCATCACACTCCACTGTACATGGCGCCCGACTGTGTGGACCACTGGGCAGGTCATTTTGGAGACGTAATTCCCAGCCATTTTTTTCTGTTGATACTGAAAAAAACTAAACCTAACACAACACAAGCAAGCAACAAAACACTGCATACTGACAGAAAGTTCCACCTAAAATTGGAGATGGGCAGCTTCCAGCCACTGAACATTAGGCACAACAGAACTTTTTGCAATAAGCAGAGTCTCCAAGCCCTTCCTGTTGCCAAGACAAATCAATGAAGAGAACAACAACATCGACAACAATAATAATCAAATCAACAAAATGTCACAATCTTACCCACCAATAGTTTTTATCCTCACAGGAAGATTCTGGGTGACTCGTGGATCCAGGAGAAGATAGTTGAAATAGCACTTCTGTGTCCCTTCACGCCATTTCTTCGTTGGGTCAGGATCTATAAATGGAGCGACCATCTCATCTTCAAAGTTCTTTAGATCCGACAAATCCAACTGACCCCGTATTGCTGCTGCCAACTCCGACTGGAATTCTACAAACACAATTGTTTCTCTTAAAGACATGTCATCATTCAACATTAATAAGTGACAGACGAAACGTCATGTTTTGAAGTATTTGTGAGCATTTGGCAAGGTATTCATTAAACCAAGTCACAAATGTCAGAATATTGATGCACAAGGCACGCAAGTACCTGCAACCACTCTATATGTGCTTTGTGGACTTCAAGAAGGCATTCGACTCGATCTCCCACGATAAGCTCTGGGTGACTCTGATGGACATGAATTACCCTGTGCACTTGACTAACTTGCTGGCCAAACTGTACAGAAATCAGCTTGCTAAGGTCAAAGTTGCAGGAACACTATCAGAATGGTTTCGTGTTATGAAGGATGTCCGACAAGGTTGTGTCCTTTCTTCCATAACAGCGCAACCTAGAGAACACCAACAAAGCATGTTGGTGCTAACAGGCGTCAGTGAAAAATCTTGCCGATTGGAATCCAGATCCGGATCAGCCAAAATGTTTATTTATTACTAGCTGTACTATAGTCTCCTGGCTCCTTCCCAAAGTTTAGTTAAAATCCATCAAAACATTTATCTTTTAAAGTCATCTTCCATTCGGAGTAATCTGGTTGATACAGAAACAGAATAACAAACATTCACAAACTGCTACGACTGCATTACTTTATTTCTTTGTGGAGAAAAATAGCAGAAGAAACCCAACTAACCAGTATTGTGGCCGTTCCCAGCAGTTAGTTTCTGCTGATTGTGACCAGCCAGTAGTTTGCTCAGCCTAAGCTCATGCAGGCGACGTGTGGAGTCGGTAATCGGTCCTGGAATCACTCCAAACTCAGCAAGCTGAGACCGCAACTCTGCTGAAGACATCGCCTTCACAGAAGCTGGCACTGTCACTTCGACGTCATTGTTCATCTCTGAACCCGATTTCCAGTCATGCAGGAAGGTCCGATCGTCACTGAGATATGAGCACTCCAGATTGCCATGCTGGCACGACGGGGTGGCATCAACATCGAGACTGGTTGGAATCAGAGTCGTCTCAACCAATGGACCGCATTTGCTGTCGTTGCCATCATCAATCAATTTTCGCTCGATGCGAATGGAATGTACAGAACATGAAAAATCAGAATCAGACAATGAAGTAACCGAAGTTAGGTCGGAACTCAACCACGATTCCCCAACACTTCCGTCACTGCTCATGTGCACAGAACTGAGAGTTTCACTTAACAGACCATTTGTCAAATCAGCCAAAAAGCAATCTGATCGATTTACATTCGGTTTGTTAACACCATCTTTCCCTGATTGCTCTCTTGGACTGCGAGAAATGTCGGTAAAAGTGCACATCACATTCTCGCGTTGACTGTTTTGCAACGACGAACACCGCTGCAAACCGACTGGATCAGCTACGGCCGTCCGACACTGTGATTTATTTTCATCATTGGCTGACAGTCGTAACGGCTCAAAATACATTTCACGCATGGCACCGTCATCAGCACCAGTATAATCATCATCATCATCATCTAATGACGAGAAGAAAGTAGACGGTGACAAACAACTCTCGTACAAATCATCTTCGTCGGTTGACAGAGCCATGGTCGCATTCAAGTCCACCTGCCAAACATCAGTCTCTCAACAGTACTGACAACATACTGGTGTCAAAAGCACAGCAGTGTTATAACTAACTGTTTCAATAAGTGTGTTAGATAATGTAAGCCTGTACAATAATGCAGTTAACAAACAATGGCAGTCTTGCCAATGACTAACGTATGATACCGACCTGCCATGTGGCCCAGTGGTTAACGCACTTGGCCGCCATGTGCAGTAGAGCGTGACGCGCTCAGTGGCCGGGGGTTCGTACCTCAGCATAGGCGCGTCCGCCTACCAGAAAAAATTATTTCTAGTAATTCCTATGCACATGACGAACAGGGAGTTAATACCAGGCAGGAAAGAGGGTTCGACGATGTCCTCTAAAAAACTGTAACCGTTGCTGATGCCTTGATTAGCAGCGTCAAGGTAGGACTATTAGCTGTGGTGACATTAAAGTTAAATCAGACAGATGTGGCAATACCCCCCAGCTGCTCACGCCTACTTAAGCCCTCCTGCACCCTACACTAGAGATGAGGGAGTAGTAACGAGTCGTACTCAAAGTAACGAGTTTCACGTTGTAACGAGTAGTAACGAATACCTGTCGCCGCTCAATATCGTTACTGAGTACTTGAGTGGTAACGATTAGCAACCAAGTACGAGTAGGCAACTGGCATCGGTGCAGTCGCTCGCGTCAACATTCGCCTGTTGGTAATGAGTAATGATGACTGATAAACAACAGCTGCTGCGCTGACCTACACTGGGTCAGTTCATGGACTCCTTAATGATAGCTTAATGCTATCATTAAGGAGTCACGGTCAGTTAGACTGCCCAAGATACAGCAGCAGGGTGATGCGTTGTCGGTCGTGCCAGTATATACGGCCGCAACCGTCGACGCTTGACGTTCCCTCCTATCCCCCACCCCATCTCTCGTTCTCGTTACTGGGACTCGTTCTCGTCGTATAGCGTACAGCTAAATCGTTACTCGTTACTAACGAGTAACGATTTAGCTGTACGCTATACGACGAGTACGAGTCCCAGTAACGAGAACGAGTCGTTACTCGTTACATGTAGTGTGAGA
>Ga0209363_1001882_pt1 | contig 10549 bp, 8 predicted proteins | sample WorMetexBAHAMAS3_FD_187385 | JGI IMG/M metagenome (GOLD analysis project Ga0209363, IMG submission 187385) | Marine gutless worms symbiont microbial communities from Max Planck institute for Marine Microbiology, Germany - Inanidrilus exumae... | ecosystem: Host-associated > Annelida > Digestive... | reverse complement strand
GATAAGCGAAGCGCTGAAATATTCGAACCCACCGAACGAACGCCTTCCTATTAGGATAGCGAAACAACGAAGCAAGTTAGGTGTAGTTCTGACTCCTTCGGATGACTGATCCATGACTCTAAATTATGGGGAACGAGCAAGCTAGCCGAGTAGTCCAGGCGCCGGGCATTAAAACGAATCAGGGCAAATCGGCTAGGCCTCCCATAGTGAGATACAACATTGGGGACGAAGACGTAGAACTCTTTAGCGAAAGTGAACGAGATGTCTTTACCGAAGCACCGCGTTTGGCAAGTTATCGATTTCCACCACCGAAGCAGGCAGAGGTCTTCCAAACCCCCGAAGAATGTCACAAATACAACAACAAAAACATCACGTAGGCCTATCGGATAACCTGCCAAAATCATAGTATCATAATCCTACTTATTTACTTACTTTTAACTACTTTTGTTACCTTTCGAGTAGCTGGTAGTCGAAAAAAGATTGAGCGAGTACTCAAGCCTTAAAATGAACAATCTGCACAGCCCTTGCTGCAAATCATCAACGGTTAAAGAACAGAAATATTCATAAACATAAACAAGTTTGTTCTGCCGGTAAATTATATGTAATTGTAGTTAAATTACGCACTGTCCGTTATCAGCCTATATTACATTCACATATTTGTGTTTGTAACTTATTAATAACTTAACTTTATTATTGTTTACTTTTTCGTTTTGTTATCGAGCGGCCCAGCAGTCATAACCCGGCCCCGCCGTCTGCGGCTGCTGTCCTTTTGTGCAAAATCCGAGACACATGTAGACCTGCCCAGTGGTCTAAGCACTCGGGCGCCATGCGCAGTTCAGCGTGGCGCGCTCGGCGGCCGGGGTTCAAACCTTAGCCCGGGCGCGTACGGCCATAGGATGCAATGGTTGAAACGTGGTTATTGTAACATGGTTTTATAACGATCACTATTCTGCATACTAGCGCACAATCCTAAATGCGGCCAGCATTACTTCTTTGATACTCATAGTAGTATATCGGTGATCAAAAATTAAAGAAAAAATTAGTAGTGGTAGATCACATCTATATTTATGGACTCGTATCTTGTGTCTTCTGTATTTTATATATGCTGGATATCGAGCATTTTTTCGGACATTGAAACTGCGGAGAAGTTTGCTTATTGAGGAATTTGCTAAGTAAAATGCACATCTGTTGAGACACGCTTTACAACTGGCTATTTATCGTTTCAAATTTAATTCCTGGCTCAGTTTTCTGGGGGATAAAATAGTGTAAAGATATTGTAGTCATAAGGAGAGTGCAGTATTACAATAACCATCTTGTGTTGTTTTTTTTTCTGTGTGTGAATCAGGTAACATTAAGAAATGGAAGCAGCATCGCAGCAGGGTCATGAAGGTTTACGCTCTGCCAACAAATTTTGTATGATGATTGACTCTCTGGCACTGGAAGATCAAGATTATAGTGTTCCAGAAGGGTGATTATTACTGTATACACATTGTACATTGTTATCTGTCTTGTAGGGTACTGGATAGTCTTTTTGTGTTACTTTTAAATTTGTGGTCTATAGTCATGATATGCTGTGCCTTAATGGACTGATAGGATGTGAAGGAAGAAGTGTTATGGACTGCACTAGGACTGATGATTAGTTAGCACATGTTTCATGTTAAAATGGATTTGTGTTCTGTTTTAAAATTAATATACCTTGTGTAGTACAATATAATAATCAATGATCATGAAGTCTCTTTTTCTCACACTTCTTATATTTCGAGATATATAAAATGGAATCATTTTTGTTTATTTACATGCATCTGTAGCAGACAATATTATGTTATAATAGATGTCATGTAATTTAGCAAGTTGTGGGCAGCCATTGTCCACATTATTATTGCCATTTGCCAATGGGCTGATAGTCAGTGAATGGTTATTATTATCTAGTGATGTGGTTTACTCGTGCACAGAATTGGTTTCATCTCTGACGAACGTATGCTGGCTCATGAGTGTATATGGGTCCCTTCATTTCCAGAAATGCCTCACCGCCTGAAAGCTGCCCTGGACAGAATCCACGAATATGGTTTGCTGGATCGCTGTGTTAATGTTCCAGTGAGTTATCCATTGGCACTTAATTACTTAGTTCTGCGTTATATACGTTGGAATCGTATCTCAGAAACATTTCCGTATAAGAACACAACTCCTGCAGTAGGAAGGCATATGTGCTCTATTTAATGATGACAAGCCTTCACCTTGGATAACTTTTGAAGATCATTTCAGTTACAGGAACCCATCTAGGGCTGATATATCGAAAATGCACCGTATATTACATGTGAAGTTAAAGATAATTATTGAAAATATTGACCCGGATGGCCATGTCAGCTGTTTGAAATCTAAATACTATACCTCGGAAACTAGTATTGATTAAGAAATTAGTTGCTATGCCACTTTTACTCAGTCATCCTAACTCTGTTAACTATTCCACTAGTATAGTAGTGCAAATGTAGGATGTTTTGATCTATGATTGTAATGTCTTATTGTGGATAGTGGCCTGTTTGATTACAGTACTGGCTGTTAAACAAGCTTACAATCCACCAATCTTCAGATCTTCCACCATTCTAATGCAGATTTTACTTACTGCCTTTGTGCAAGTATTGTTCATTTTACTGCACTCATTCTGGCATAATGTTGTCACTGTATTAGTAGTTTACTTCCTTATTTACCAGTTTTTTATGTCTTTGCTACCTGACAATGTCCGCAAAAGCATTACGTTTTCAGGCCGTCCGTCCGCGGCGTTTGTCCATTTGTTTGTTTGTTTAACTGGACAGATCTCGTTACCACAATATTTCATGAACAGCTGGAGTAATCTTGATGAAACTTACTTTGAATATTCACTAGTCCCTACTGATGGCATGTTTAGATTCTGATGATTGATTTAGATTTAATGAATACGATAATTCGTTTATTTTGAAACTGTAGAATTTCTTTATTTAGTTAACATAAAATCAAATTTATCGTACATAACTACTCAGTCGTAAGAGAACAACAAAGCCAAATCAAATTAAGCAACACAGTCGTAAGATCACGCCACAGTAGTGGTCTGAACGCAACTAACAACACACACACCACTCAACTTTCACAATGGAGACAGTCCCAATGACTCCCGTTGTTTTACACCGACAGGCGACACACCGAAGTCCGTCAAGATGCTCACCCAGTCCGGAACTTGCTCCAGTCATACACTCCGGCTCGGAACAACGATGTTGAAGCCGCAGCATTCAACCGATGCTGATGCAGTTCAAGCACAATGAGACTGGACCCAGCATCACATGGAGACGACCGACAACTGTCCGCTCACTAATGTCTGGACATTCAAAGCACACTAGCACGTGCTTGCCTCCACGACGATCTTTCGTTGACACATTCACATGGATACTATCTCTATCATCTGTCTGTTGACCGCTGAACATGCCGCAGTATTTAACGTAGTTCTGGTGACCATGTCCAGTCATGTGCATACTGTCTTCTGATCCAGATGACAACGTGCTGCCACGATGGCTGAGACGATGACAAAGACAAGGCCCAAAATACGTGACAAAGGTCAAGGTCACAGCAGGCCGTCAAGTTGGCAAAGGCATCCACGTTGACACGAGTTGAAGTCCACCTTCTAGTTTTTTTGTGAATTCTCTGATATTTCAAATGGTAATATATCCACAATAAACTGAGATTTGTTGCTCTTTTGCATTTGTTTGTTATTAGTCAAGGATGGCTACAGAGACGGAGATACTTTGTTGTCATAGCAGTGAGCTACTGGAACAGATTAGAGCTTCTGCTTCGATGACAGAAAATCAACTTGAAGAATTATCAACAACCTATGATGGCGTCTACTTTCATCCTGTATGATGATGTACTCCTTAGCTTTTGGGGCTGTATACTGGACAGGATGAATGGATTTATTTAGCCATTGATTTATAGAACATTTGCTGTGGCCTCTGTGTGTGAATTGTTGAGTGAAGTCAGTTACTTTGTTTATATTTAATACTGGTTTTTAGTGCCACTTTTTGTGAATACATACATTTAGGATACATTTTATATTCATATTGAAACATGCTAAGATAACACCATAACCTTACATTGTGCTAATGTGCATTATAGCTTGTATACTCAGTTTTAATTGTAAAGTAGTGTGTTCGAAGTGAAGATGGTCATCTAGGGATTATTGTATTAAAGTTGATATGAAAATGCTTGATTTTCACAACACATTGGCTAACCCAGATTTGCGTAGGAAATGGCAGTTACTGTGGTATGTGTATATTGGTGTCAAAAAGCATGTTTTATTGTGCCACTGAAAATGGAAAAACTAGAAACATTTAAGAGTAGGGCAATAGATGTGTGCATTGAATTGAACTGTTAATTAGCCCCAGTGCAAGTTGGCTTAGACTGCCTGCCACAAAGTTAGGTAATACAGTTTTTTGGTAATAATTAAAGTACTCTTGAGACACATGGTGGCATAATTGTAGGGTATTGTCTTTACGTTTGAGAAGATTAGCCATTTCACTAATCTTCTTCTTTGTTTTTGTGGTTAGCATGGATTCTAGTTGGCCATCTCCTCTTGCTTCTACCTGTCATCACCAGCTTCAGCTGTAATGCACAGTTATCATTGCATTGAGGCAGCACTGAAGCAGTATTTGTCAATTGTTGCAGTAATTGCTGGCTAGAAATAGTGATGTATGGATAATTACATTTGTACTGAGTGTGTAGACTGTGTGTATTACAGAGAACATTTGAGGCGGCCATGTTAGCTGCTGGTTGTGCCGTTGAGGCTGTGGATAAAGTTGTTAATGGAGAACTGCGACATTCCATGGCATTGGTTCGGTATGCATCGTTTAGTGTTACTTTTAAAAATTTGTGAGTCCGACAAAACTGCTGAGGCTATCTGAATGGCGTGTAATTATAATATTTTCCAGCATATCTAACAACTAGTTATGTTGCTTTTTGATGCACTAATTCTTCTGGTTGGGCATCATAAAGGGCAAGGTCATCCACTTCAAACCATTTAAGTGGCAAATGGTTAGCCGACGTTGGCCTGGAAAGCAGCCTTAAAATGGTCTTGTGTGTGTATGAGGTATATAAGTAAGTAAAGGAAGGTCCACATTTATATACTTCTATAATGTTATAACTTCGTGCGGACTAATGGTCATATTATAAAGGATATCGTCAAACCGTGTTGCCTGATCAAGAAATGAATGTCAAAATGTACACACTAATGTTTCTGAGAGAAATTATAATAATATTATTAACAAGGTGTCACACTTACGGGACGTGACACTACTGGCCCGCAGCGTGCTGCCCCCTGGTGAGTACGTTGCATATGTGCCGTCTTACAGACGACAGACGCCAGCGACCGTTACTAGTCTGACGCCCTATACTGTGTAGGCGGGCCAGTAATAATACCTCCATTTCCATACCACCATACGGTGGTAACTTCAGTGGCGGTGGCAGACAGGTTAAGTAATCACTGTCAGTTATTGTGGAGCAGATCAAACAATTGAGTCTTAAGTCTAGATTTAAACACTGCAGGTGATTGGCTCTCGAGAACTGTCTTAACTGGGGACTGAATCCGGTACAGGCACAGTGCTGACTGTTTCTTCATTCTTCACTGAAGTATCTGCAGCTGTCAGCAGCTGTAACTGGCTGTTCAGCATATAGGATCTGTTGTGTTGGCATCACAGATTAGCCAATAGACAATGTTGTCTAATTTCATCTAAAAGGCAGAAAAGAAAGTGCTTTCTAGGATGCTCACGAATATTCTTACATATGAAGGTATGATCTATCAGCAGACGATGCACACGGGTAATCACTGTTTTAACTGGTGTCTGTATGTCACTTGAAATTGGACATTACCGCATTATGTTCTATTATAAAAGCAAAAATGAATATTTATTATGCTGACGACCACCGGCGGAACCACAACGTAGAGAAATAACTTTCACTAGTTTTATTTACACTGTGTTGTTATGTTATGATCAGACCACCGGGACACCATGCAATGTACAATGAACCAAATGGTTACTGTGTCTTCAACAATGCTGCCATTGCCATTCGACATGCTCTGGATGTTCTTGGTCTCGAACGTGTTCTTCTGGTGGACTGGGATGTTCACCACGGACAAGGCTTGCAGTATGCATTCTATGATGACCCACGGTATGTGAAATGGTCTTGTGCATATAACTTCCTGCTTCTTACCAACCTTCCCTACCCTCATATAGCGCCCCATGTGGGTTCCGGTGCTGTAAGTAAGTGGGTAAGTGTCTAAGTAAGTAAGTGACAAATTTATGAAGCACCGAAACCAGAATAGGCTTTCTCCGTTTTTGGGCCGGAGGTCGTAGGAGGCGACCAAACATGGCTTTAGTTTTTTGGGTTCATTTTATGTTGTAGTATATTTTGTTATGGATGCATGTTTGCTTTGTTGTATTTGTTTTAGTTTTTCAGTACTTAGCCGAGGGATTGGCTGGGAAGAATGTCTCCGAAATGGCCTATGTTGTGTCGGGTGGGACGCAAAACCTTAACTCAATCAATCCTCTCTAATAAGCAGCATCAGAGCTGTGATGATTGTCTGGCAGTTAGGAGGAAAAATAATCAGAACTGTTCTGTGCCATACTGCATATGACAGTTGTGCACAATGATTAAAAAAAGTAATCGCTCAGCAGCTCTAGTATTTATTATAACTGTCATAACCATCAGAGGTTTTCCTACAGATTTCTTTGAGGGACACGTCCTGATGTATAACATCTACAAAAATGGCTGGTACACATACCGTGATAATGGTGGTTGCAGAGTTTTATATTTTTCTGTTCATCGCTATGAGTACGGAACGTTTTGGCCAAACCTTCGTCAGTCAGACTATGACTTCATTGGAGGTCGTGGGAATGGTCGTGGCTACAACATTAATGTGCCTCTCAACAAGGTTTGTTCATTTGTCTCTGTCTGTCTGTCTGCATATGCATGAGGCTAGTGCAAGCCACATCTTGCGTTTCACCTTTGAGGTTTGAGTGACTTCCAAAGCCACAAGATACTGTTGTCAAAATGCTCCTTGTAATCGGAAATACTGGCTGACGTCCTCACACACGTGACACACCATTAGTGATATAGTCATGTACACTAAGTAAGTAATGACATTGAGTGTGATTTTAACTCCTCTCTATTGCCACGTGTCTGCTAGATTCAACAAGCTGTAGTAACATACGGAACAAATTTTTTCACTTCCCACAAACTGGAGGCTTGTCAAAACTGCTGTGCCCTTAACATGCTCACTTTGTACAGCGTTGCTGAGGTTGAAGGTGTTTTTTTGTTTTTAGTGATAATTGTCGACAGACATAATGTCTGTTGACAATAATGTTTGTTTACTATCTTAGGTTATTTCTAGTGAAATAATACTTCTTCCTGTTGTGCATGCTTCCTTGCTGCTAATTTTGTAATAAATATGGTAATCGTCGGTGACTGATATATGAATTTTACAGTGGTCAGGATGATATACTCTATGCTTTATGCATGCATTCATATGGTTGCCAACTACTTCCACAGTTGTGCAGCAACTGCTGGTGAATATGTTAGAAGTTTAAATTAACATTATTTAAATGATCTTAAATCCCTTTTAGGGTCACTGTAATGCATTGATGTTGGAGATGTTGGCTAGTGACCATTGCTCTGAATATCTTTGTTTTTGAGATATTTGCCTGTAATCACAGACCGACACTGCCAAAATAATTTGGCACAGACAACTGGCTGTGTGGGTATTTTACTGAGTTAATTTTAACTATGTATTCTGTTAGGTTGGATTAACCAATGGAGATTTCATGGCAATACTGCAGCAAGTGTTAATGCCTGTAGCTCATGAGGTTTGTTCTTGTTATTCTTATATCTTACCTGTCTGACATTTATTCTTCCATGGAAATTGTCATGTGTAATAAACGGAGTTAACTTTTAAACGGGTGCAGTAAGGACATATCCCTTCTTATGAGAGGGAAGTTATACATAGGTTGTGTGTGGAGTTGCATGATACATGGCACTGAAACTTGGCCAGTGAAAGAAGAGAAAAGATAGTACTTCAGTTGGCTGAGATGAGAATGATCAGATGGATGTGTGGTGTTAAAGTAACATATAGATACATTTACATTGATTTGAGAGAGAGAGACTATGGACAGATGGCGTAAAATAGGTTGAGGTGGTATGAACTTGTTTCATGAAAGCATGAGAATGATTGGTAAAAATGCATGGATTACAAAGTAACGGGTATAAGACTCAGACCAATAAAAACATGGAGAGTGGTTGTCGAAAAAGACTGTTGGGTGCAACAATTAAATGATGAGGATGCTGTGGACCATTGTAAATGGAAGAAATTTATTGAAAATATTGATTAATACCCATTACCCGCAGGCTTACCGATTTCAACGAAGATACGACTAATGAAAGCGCTAGTGTGGCCTGTAGCAATGTACGGCTGTGAAAGCTGGACACCCAGAATGAATGAAGAAACACGTCTTGACGCCTTTGAGGTGAATGGGCTGAGAAAGATTCTGTGGGTTTCGTGGACAGAAAGAAAACAAATGAGTGGGTTCTTAACAAAGTTGGAGTAAAGAGGGAACTGTTAGACACTGTCAAAGCAAGGAAGCTAGCATACTATAGTCACAACATGAGGAAACAAGGGAGTTGCCTGGAGAAAGAGAAAATGCAATGAACAATGCCAGATGCATGCAGGCGATTAAGGCCACGCATGGCCTGGATGGACAACATCAATATGTGGGCAGGACTCCCCGTGGAAGAGTCAATCAGAATGACAGAGGACAGAGATAAATGGAGAAAGTATGTCCATGGTGTGGCCAACTTTCGGATCGAGGATGGCTAAAGAACAGAACTGAACCCAGAGACACAGAGGTAAATGAGTGAACTTTTTTGATACCGTATCAAGTGATAAAGGGTCGTTAAATGTATTGCTACTTCACCCGTGGTAGGTGGTGCGTATCTGTATGTCTGTCTGTCTGTTTGTTTGTCTGACTGTGGGTCTGTACATGTTACCTGTGGCCATGGTTTGGTCCTCTGATGACAGTGCAGTAGGTTGTGTATGTTTGGTTTCGTGGATGACGTCGTGTATTTCATGTTATGGTGCATATACAATGGCTGAGTAGCAGTGGTAATTGATGACCAGCCTGTCACCCCCTGCCTGAGCAACGTTGACCTGCAGGCAGCTGGTAGCAAATGATTTGATTGGCTGGCATGGCGGGTGGCATTATCACTGACTGACTGACTGACTGAATGTCTTTATTATGACATCTGACAGTTAGTTAGTTAGTTGGAGTTTAACGTCCCCTTTCAGCACAAATATGGCTATATCAGAGACAAATGACATCTGACAAACCGCAGATGAAATTACAATACATGTATACATAAATGTTATAGTCTGACGATAAACCTAGAGTCTGCAATACACAAAGTCTGCTATTGAGTTAGTATGAATTTTTGTACAGTAGCCTCGTAATAAAATTACAGTCACTCAGGTGTCCTTGGTGTTCATGCAGTTGTCTATCGTGGGTGCGGCGTCTGAGGTTATACATCTGTGATGCTGTTGATTGCGGTGGAAGTAGCTGATGTAGTGTGTGGTGTGGATTGTTCAATATTCTCCCAAACAGTTGATCGTCTGCCTCCTCTAACAGCAGATCGAAGTCTGGCAGGTCACATGGGCAGAAGCCACATCGCTTGCTGCAGGAGAGAAATGCATCTACGCGTTGGCGGTCCGTCGCCGTGATGAACTCGCGCCACGCGGGTGACGCAAACGTCAGCCGCGACACGACGACCGCTCGGAAGACGGCATGTAGGCCGATCTCAGTCATGCCGTGGTGTCGCAGCACGCGAAGCGCATACAGCGATTGTGTGCTGTCGCTGATAACCTGACGGATATGTTCTGACGCTGACAGGTGGTTTGTAATGGATATCCCGAGGATTTTCAGAACATACTCACGTGATATGTTGGGCAGTGGTTGCTGCGGTGTTACTGTTGTTCTCCGCCTGGAATTTTGAAATATGATCTCTTTGCTTTTCAACACATTCAGCTTAAGGTTGTTGGTCTGCGATCATTTGAGGCCTGAAACGTTTGGTCTGCAGTCATTTAAGGACTGTAACATTTGGTCTGCAGTCATCTGATGCCTAAAACATTTGGTCTGTGGTGGTCTGTGGTCATTTTAGGCCTGTAACATTCGGTCTGCGGTCATATGAGGCCTAAAAAGTTTGGTCTGCGGTCATGTAAGGCGTGTAACATTTGGCTGCGGTCTTTTGGGCACTAAAACATTTGGTCTGTGGTGGTCTGTTGTTTTCAGGCAGACTCGGCCATTCCAGCAGTTGCTGCTCAGCTTGTTTACTGCTGTGATTATGAGCTTTGACCTATACCTTAGACAGACAAAGGCAAGGTGAACCAGTATGCCAAATATCTAGGTATTGTGTCGATCTACCGCTATCAATTTTCGAACGTTTATCGGTAGATCGCCGATCTACTCCTATAATTATTGTTACAATA